>Ga0170475_104097432_pt1 | contig 22671 bp, 17 predicted proteins | sample Soicark_Litter_5_FD_111474 | JGI IMG/M metagenome (GOLD analysis project Ga0170475, IMG submission 111474) | Avena fatua rhizosphere microbial communities from Hopland, California, USA. Combined Assembly of 48 SPs
GCCGGCTCAGGCGCGGCCGGCCTAGGCGCGGCCGTGTGCGGTTTCGGGTGTTCCAAGATAGGCTTCCTGTACGATCTGGGATTGCATGACTTCGGCCGGCTTGCCGTCCGCGACCAGGGCGCCGTTGTGCAGCACGACGATGCGGTCGGCCAGCTGGCGCACCACGTCCATCTTGTGCTCGACGAGCAGCACGGTCTTGCCGGAGTCGAGCTTGACCTGCCGGATCAGGTCGAGCACGACCGGCACTTCGTCCACGCTCATGCCGGCGGTCGGCTCGTCGAACATCATGATGCTGGGTTCGAGCGCGAGCAGGATCGCCACCTCCAGCTTGCGCTGGTCGCCATGCGAGAGCGTGGCAACGCGGGCGTCGCGGCGGCCGGCCAGCGCCACCCGTTCGAGGTAGTGCTCGGCGCGCGCGATGAGTTCCTTGTGGTCGAACCAGACCGAGAACATGTTCATGCCGATGCCGGCCCGGCCTTGCACGGCCAGGCGCACGTTCTCGATCACGGTCAGGTTGGGGAACAGGTTGGTCAGCTGGAAGGCCCGGCCGATGCCGAGGCGGGTGCGGCGCGCGGCGCCGTGGCGCGTGACGTCCTTCCCGTGCACGTGGACGCTGCCGGAGGTGGCCGGCAGTTGGCCCGACACGAGGTTGAAGTAGGTGGTCTTGCCGGCCCCGTTGGGGCCGACGATGACGGTCAGGGTGCCGGGGTGGAAGTCCGCCGTCACCGCGTTCACCGCGACGTGGCCGCCAAAGCGCACGCTCAGGCCGCGGGTGGACAGGGACGGCTGCCGCGAAGGGGGGCCTGCCATGTCAGCGCTTGTTCTTGACCGGCAGCGGCAGTTCGCCCGCGGGGATTTCGCGCACCAGTTCGAGCAGATCCCACTCGTCCTTCTGATTCTTCTTGATCCGGAAGTGGTACATCGATTGCAGCGCCTGGTGGTCTTCCTTGCGGAAGGTCATTGTGCCTTTCGGGGTCTCGAAGCTCATGCCTTCCATCGCGGCGGCCAGCTGCTCGCCGTTGCCGGCCGGGGCCTTCGACAGCGCGGCATGGACGGCGCTCGCCGCGGCGAAGCCGCCGGCGGTGAACATGTCGGGCGGGGCCTTGAAGCGCTTGGTGTGTTCGGCCACCAGCCAGTCGTTCATCTTGTTCTTTGGAAAGCCGTGGTAGTAATAGATCGTGCCCTCGGTGCCTGCGTAGTTCTTCCAGGTTTTCATCACCGGCAGGATGTTGCCGCCAGGCGAAAGGATGACCCCGTAGCGTTCGGGCTTCAGGTCGGCCAGCTTGTTCATCGGGTTCGGGCCGGCCCACACGATCTGGAGCAGGCGCGGCTGCGGCTTGTCCTTCAGCGCGTCGAACAGGCGCTGGGCCGAGGCGGTGAAGTCGGTCGTGGTCATCGGCGCGTATTCCTCGTGCACCACCGTGGTCTTGCTGCCGGTGGCGGCCAGCGCTTCCTTGCCGGCCTTGACCGCATCGCGGCCGAAGGCGTAGTCCTGGGCCAGGAAACCGACGCTGCCGGCCTTGAGCGTGCTGGCGGCGGCCAGCGCGTCCTGCATCGAGCTGCGCGCGGTGCGGAAAATGTATTTGTTCCATTTGTCGCCGGTGATGGCGTCGGCAACCGCCGGTTCGACGATCAGCACCTTCTTGTATTCCTTCGCCACCGGCAGCATCGCGATCGCCGATCCGGAGGACGTGGTGCCGACCGCGATGTCGACCTTGTCGTCGCCGTAGGCTTCGGCCAGCAGGGTGCGGCCCAGGTCAGGCTTGCTTTGATCGTCCTTGACGATCACCTTCAGCTTGCGGCCGTTGATTTCCATCTTGCCGCCCGTGAGGTATTCGAGGCCCATCATGAAGCCGGTCTCGGTTTCCTTGGCATAGGCTTCGAGCGGGCCGGTCTTGCCGGCGATGAGGGCGACTTTCAGGTCGGGGCCGGCGGCCAGGGCGCCGCCGGCGACGGCCGCGCACGCGGCGAATAGCGCAACCGACAGCGGTTTGAAAAGGTGGTGATGCATGTTGTCTCCTTTTTTCTTCAAGGAAGCTGCGACAAGAACTCGTGGATGGCGTCCAGCGCTTCGGGCTCGGTGAGCATCGGGGCGTGGCCGACGTTGGGCACCTCGACATAGCGTAGGCTGGGCGCGGTCTTGCGCATCCAGGCTACCTGGGCCGGTTCGATCAGGTCCGACAGCGCGCCACGGATGAGCATGGTGGGGCGATTGCGTGTCAGGTGCCGGAACGCCATGCGTATCGGCAGCGACGTGGGGCGCAGTTTACCTGTTTGCAGCGCAATGGCGATATGCGGGTCATAGCGCAGCACCAGCTGGCCCTGGTCGTTCGGCTCGAACGCGCGGCGCGCCCATTTGGCCCATTCCTCGTCGGTGTTGTCGGGGAATGCGCACTGGTTGACGTCGCGCAGATAGTTTGCGGCCTCGTCCCATGAGGACAGGGTGTTGCACTTGCCGGCGTAGCCGGCGATGCGGGCCAGGCCCTTTGCCGACAGGACCGGGCCGATGTCGTTGAGGACGGCGGCGGCCACCAGCTCGATGTGGCGCATCGCGAGCGTCATCGTGATCAGGCCTCCCATCGAGGTGCCGATGAACACGGCGCGGGCGATGCCCAGGTCGTGCATCAGCTTGACGATGTCGCCGGCGCATACCGCCGGATTGTAGTTGCCGGGGTTGGGGTCGCGCGCCGAGTGGCCGCGCCCGCGCACGTCAACCACCAGCACGCGCCGTCCGAGGCGGGCGATCTGGGGCGCCAGTTCCTCGAAGTCCGACGAGTTGCGCGTCAGCCCATGGATGCAGATGACAGGCAAGCGCGCCGGTCCGGCATGCGCCGGGTAGTCACGCGCGTACAGCGCCAGCCCGTCGGTGCTGGCGTAGCTGATAGGTGTAAAGGTGGACACGGTGGCTCATCCTGTTGGTCAAGCGAAAATCGTATCGCCGGGGCGCCCGCGGCTGCGCCCGGCGCGTTTGGTGCGTCAGAAACGGTATTCGAGCGTGGCCGATATGGTGCGCGGATTGCCGTAGAACGCGGTCAGGGTGCCCTCGTTACCCAGCGTCGGGAAGAGGTAGCCCGCGGTCTTGTAGCGGGCGTCGCCCAGGTTCTTGCCGTGCAGGCCGGCGCGGACCTTGCCGTCCATGCGGGTCCAGACCAGGCTGGCGTCCCACAGCTTGTACGCATCCTGGTCCAGCACCGAGACGGTCTCGAACTGGTGGGTCGCGCCCTTGTACGTCCAGCTGCCGATCAGCGACAGCTTGCCGCCGCGGTCCATCAGCGTCAGCGGGATGTCGTAGTTGGCGCGCAGATTGCCCGAGTTCTTCGGCGTGTTCTGGAACACGCGCTGGTTCGCCACATTCACGCCGGCGACGATGAACCGGTCGTACTTGGCGTCGATGTAGCTGTACATCCCGGCGACCATGAAGTTGCTCGTCAGGTTGGCGATCGCCTCGAATTCGAGGCCCTTGATCGTGGCCTTGCCGGCGTTGGTGGTCATGCCGGCGAAGCTGTCGTCGCGGCCGTCGCCGTTGGTGTCGATCGCCACCGAGCCGGGGATCTGCACATCCTTATAGTCGCTGTAGAAGACCGCCGCGTTGGTGGTGATGCGGCCGCCGTTGAAGGCCGACTTCAGTCCCAGTTCGTAGGTGTCGATGGTTTCGGGCTTGTAGCCGGCCTGGGCCTGCGCGACCGAGATGCGGGTGCCGACCACGTTCACGCGCGGGTCGAAGCCGCCGCCCTTGAAGCCCTGGGCGTACGAGGCATAGACGTTGTGGGCGTTGTTCATCTTCCAGTTGACGGCCAGGCGCGGCGTGAACTTCTTGTCTTTGCGCTCCAGCTGGCCGTTGCGCAGGTCGGTATCGGTGCGGAACAGGACCGCGCCCGGGTTGCCCATCTGTGGCGTGCCGCCCAAGCCGAGGTAGATCTGGCGCAGGATGTCGGCCTTGCGCTCGTCGACCGTGTAGCGCCCGCCGAACGATATGCTCACGTCGTCCAGCACCGAGTAGCTGGCGTCGAAGTAGGCGGCCCATGCCTTGGTGTCGATGTCGCCGCTGGTGAAGGTGGAGGTCGGGATGGCGCCGGCCAGGATGGTGTCGAACTTGTTGAAGGCGTTCGCGTCCATGTAGTAGAGGCCGGCCACGCCCTGGATGCTCGGGCCGGTGTAGGTCAATTGCAGCTCCTGGCTGAATTGCCTGTTCTTGTACAGGGCCGGCACTTCCATGTCGACCACGGGCAGCGAGTCGAAGTCGATCGGCGCCCACGACTTGTCCTGGCGGACCGAGGTGATCGACTTGAACGTCAGGGTGTCGTCGATCTTGTATTCGACCAGCGCCGCGAGGCCGTGCGCCTTGACTTCCTGGTCGTGGCCCAGGGCCTTGGTCAGGTTGGCGCGGGTGTCGAACTCGTTCGCCAGGATCGGCGCGCCGCTGGTGCGGCCGACGGTCAGGCGGTAGCCGTTTTTCGGGCTCGAGTCGTCCTGGGTGATGTCGCCCGAGAGGCGGATGAACAGGTCCGGGATCGGCGTGAATTCGGCCGACAGGCGCGCCGCCGTCAGGTCCTTGTCGTAGTTGTCGGCGCCGGTGAACAGGTTACGGCCGAAACCGTTGCGCGTGAACCGGGCGACCGTGCCCCCCACGCGCACGGTGTCCGATACCGGGGTGCTGGCGGTCAGCACGCCTTCCTTCTGGCCGTAGTCGCCGACCGTGGCCTTCAGGCGCACGTCGGTTTTCGGGCCGAGCTTGCGGGTCACGTACTTGACCGCGCCGCCGATGGTGTTGCGGCCGTACAGCGTGCCTTGCGGGCCGCGCAGCACTTCGATGCGTTCGACGTCGTAGATGTCGGCCACCGCGCCTTGCGGACGGGCCAGGTAGACGTCGTCGAGGTAGATGCCCACGCCCGACTCGAAGCCGGCCAGCGGGTCGGCCTGGCCGACGCCGCGGATGAAGGCGGTCAGGGTCGAGTTGGTGGCGCGCGAGGCTTTCAAGGTGGTGTTGGGCAGCGCCTGCGCCAGCGCCGTGACGTCCGGAACGCCCTGCTTGGATAGCTGGTCGGCGCTGTAGGCGGTGACCGATACCGGCACGTCCTGCAGCGATTCTTCACGGCGGCGCGCGGTGACGACGACCTTCGAGAGGTTGTTCTCGTCGCTGGCGGCGGCCGGTGGCGCGCTGGACGTTTCCTGGGCGTGCGCCACGCCCAGGGCGCTGCCGGATAGCGCCAGCAGCGCGGCGGCGGAGCGGTGAAGCAGCTTGGTTTTTTTCTTGGTAAGACGCATCGATGTCTCCTAATTTTTGATAAGCGGCATGCGTTCAGATTTCGCATGCCGCAGTGTGCCTTGGTTGGGTTTGGGTGAAAAGATAACAGCGCGCCCACCCCTTGTGCATTTTTGCACACGCAATTGCTCAGGGATGGCGCGCTCGTCTGTTGCAACTGTCTTCTTCCCGCGCACGATTTACCCGCATCGAATGGACGCGCGCTTGAAACGATTGCCGAGGGAATGTGCACTGGTGCACAATATGTTGTTTTGATATTAAACAAGGACGTCATGAACACGCTGCCCGAGTGGACCGATCTGCGCTTCTTTCTTGAACTGGCAAGGACGGGAACGTTATCCGGGGCTTCGCGCAGGCTGGCGGTGGAGCACACCACGGTCGCGCGGCACATCGACCGCCTCGAAGTGCAGCTCGGCAGCACGCTGTTCGACCGCAGCCGCGAGGGTTACGAGCTGACCGAGATGGGGCAGGCGCTGCTGCCGCACGCGGAGGCGATGGAAGGCGCGGCGCTGGCCGCCGCCGAGGAGCTGGGCGGAGCCGAAGTGGCGACGCATGGGGTGGTGCGCCTGGGCGTGCCGGAGGTGTTCGGGGTGCGCGTGGTGGTGCCGCTGCTGGCCGGGCTGCTCGAGAACCATCCCGACTTGTCGATCGATTTGCTGGCGCTGCCGCGCTTTGCCAACCTCGCCAACCGCGAGGCCGACCTTGGCGTGATGCTCGATCCGCCCTCCACCGGGCGCTACGTGGTGACGCGGCTGGCATCCTTCCGCTTCTACCTGTATGCCGCGCCTTCGTACCTGGCCAGGCATCCGCCGATCCGGCACCGCTCGGACCTGGCCCGCCACGATTTCGTTGACTACGTGCAGGACCGGCTGGCTAGCCGTGAGCTGTCCTACCTGAACGAATTCGGCTTCACGCCGCGGCGCCGCGTCTGCTGTTCGGGCATGGCGGCGCAGATCGAGGCGGCCTCGCTCGGCCTGGGCCTGATGATGGCGCCGCCTTACGCGGTGCCGAACGACGGCCGGCTGATGCCCGTGCTGCCGAGTTTTTTTGCGGAACGCTCATTCTGGCTTGCCGCGCCGACCGATCTGTACCGGTTGCGGCGGGTGAAAGTGGTGTGGGATATGCTGCGCGAGTACGCCGACAGCCAGCCGTCCCTGTTCGTGCAGGGGGAGGAACAGGGACAGCCGGGGTTGAAGTAGCCGCCGGCTGCTCAAGCGCGCACACGGAAGGGCTTGCGCTCGTTGAGCTCGTCGATGTAACTGTCGATGCCGCCGGATTCACGTTCCAGGAAGCGCTCGACCGCATCGGCGAACGCCGGGTGCGCCAGCCAGTGCGCCGACCAGGTGCGGGTGGGCAGGAAGCCGCGCGCCATTTTGTGTTCGCCTTGGGCGCCGCCCTCGAAAGTAGCGATGCCTTGCTCGATGCAGAATTCGAGCGGCTGGTAATAGGATGCCTCGAAATGCAGGCAGGGCACGTGCTCCAGTTCGCCCCAGTAGCGGCCGTACAGCGTGTCCGCGCTGTGAATGACGAGCGAGGAAGCGATGGGCTTGCCGTCGCGTTCGGCGATGACCAGCAAAATGTTTTGCGGCATGGCCGCGCCGATGCGCAGGAAAAAGTCGAGATTCAGGTAGGGCGTGGAAAAATGCGCCTCGTAGGTGTGGCGGTAGCAGCGGTGGAACAGGCGCCAGTCCGCCTCGGCGATGTCGGCGCCGCGCACGCGGCGCAGCGTGACGCCGGCCGCGGCCACCTTGCGCCGCTCGGCGCGGATGTTCTTGCGCTTCTTGTGTTCGAGCGTGGCGAGGAATTCGTCGAAATCGCGGTATCCGGCGTTGAGCCAGTGGAATTGCACGCCGCTGCGCAGCAGGTAGCCGGCATCGGCCAGCTCCCTGGCCTGCTCCTCGGGGATGAACAGGATGTGGGCCGATGACACCTCCGACGCATGCCGGGTCGATTTCAGCGCTTCGACGAGCGCGGCGCGGGCGGGCGCGTCGCGCGCCAGCAGGCGCGGGCCGGTCACCGGCGTGAAAGGGATGGCCGACAGCAGCTTTGGATAGTAGTCGAGGCCGTGGCGCTGGTAGGCATCGGCCCAGGCCCAGTCGAACACGTATTCGCCATAGGAATGGTTTTTCACATACAGGGGCAGGGCGGCGGCCAGCGAGGCGCCGTCATAGAGCGCGATGAACTGCGGCAGCCAGCCCGTTTGCGGAGCCGCGCTGCCGGACTCGTGCAGCGCGTGCAGGAAGGCATACGACAGGAACGGATTGGCCGTCTCCTGCGCCTGGACCAGCCCATCCCAGGCCGCCTGACCAATCTCGGACAGAGAGGAAACGATATGCGTGCGATAATTCAAAATTGCTTCCAAAGATGATGAGAGCGGCCCTCGCTCCCGGGATACCCTACGCTTCTTGCCATGCCAAAGACTCACCGATGAACAACCGATTCTTCAACCTCTACTCGCACCAGTTCGCACGCGTGGCCGTGGCCACTCCGCGCTGCCGTGTAGCGGACCCGGCCTTCAACGTCGAGCAGACCATCGCTCTGGCGCGTCAGGCGGCCCGGCAGGGCGCGGTGCTGGCGGCGTTCCCCGAGCTGGGCCTGTCGGCCTACACCTGCGACGACCTGTTCCACCAGCGCGCGCTGCTCGATGCCTGCGAAGAGGGCCTCGCCGCCGTGGTGGAAGCCTCGTCCACGCTGCCTCTGGCGATGGTAGTGGGCCTGCCGCTGCGGGTCAATCACCAATTGTTCAACTGTGCCGCGGTGGTTGCCGGCGGCCGCGTGCTGGGCGTGGTGCCCAAGAGCTTCCTACCCAATTATGGCGAGTTTTACGAATCGCGGCAGTTCAGCCCCGCCGATTGCGCCACTGCCGGCCAGATCGAACTGCTGGGGGACACGGTCCCTTTCGGCCCGGGGCTGCTGTTCGAGATCGCCAACCTGCCGCTGTTTCGCTTCCATGTCGAGATCTGCGAGGACGTGTGGGTGCCGGTGCCGCCATCGTCGTTCGCGGCGCTGGCCGGCGCGACGGTGCTGGTCAACCTGTCGGCCTCGAACAGCGTGGTGGGCAAGAGCGGCTACCGTCACCAGCTCGTCGGCCAGCAGTCGGCGCGCTGCCTCGCCGCCTACCTGTACACATCGGCCGGGCTCGGAGAATCGACGACCTACATGGCGTGGGATGGCCACTCGCTGATCTACGAAAAGGGCGAGCTGCTGGCCGAGTCGGAACGCTTCTGCAACACGTCGCACATCGTCTTCGCCGATATCGATCTGGACCGGTTGTCGCAGGAGCGCATGCACGCGACCACGTTCGCGCAATCGGCGCGGCGCCACGCCGATGAGGTGGCGCGGTTCCAGGTGGTGCGCTTCAAGCTGGCCCTTCCGCTCGATCGCCCGCTGGCGCTGGAACGCAGGGTCGAGCGCTTCCCATACGTGCCGGCGGACCGCGCGCGGCGCGACGAGCGCTGCACCGAGGTCTACAACATCCAGGTACAGGCGCTCGTGCAGCGCCTCTCGTCGAGCGGGATCTCGAAGGTCGTGATCGGCGTGTCGGGCGGGCTCGATTCGACCCATGCGCTGCTGGTGTGCGCCAAGGCGATGGACCGCCTGAATCTGCCGCGCACCAATATCCTGGCGTACACGATGCCGGGCTTTGCCACCAGCGAACGCACGCTCAAGCAGGCGCGCGACCTGATGGACGTGGTGGGGTGCACGGCGCGCGAGATCGATATCCGCCCCAGCTGCATCCAGATGCTCAAAGATCTCGGCCACCCCTATAGCGAGGGCAAGGAGGACTACGACATCACGTTCGAGAACGTGCAGGCGGGCGAGCGCACCAACCATCTGTTTCGGCTGGCAAACTTCAACAATGCAATCGTCATCGGCACCGGCGACCTGTCGGAACTGGCGCTGGGCTGGTGCACCTATGGCATGGGCGATCATATGTCGCACTACAACGTCAATGCCAGCGTGCCGAAGACGCTCATTTCGTATCTGGTGCGCTGGGTGGCGCAGACCGGGGCGATCGGCAATGCCGGCTCGGACGTCCTGCTCAGCATTTTAGGGACCGACATCAGCCCGGAACTGGTGCCGGGCAAGGCGGGCGACGGCAAGCCGGCCCAGATCACCGAGAGCGTCATCGGCCCTTACGAGTTGCAGGACTTTAACCTGTACTATATGTTGCGTTACGGCTTCAAGCCGTCGAAGGTTGCCTTCCTCGCCTATTGCGCCTGGAAGGACCGGGAAGAGGGCAGGTGGCCGGACGACTCCGCTATGCGCAACGAATACGGCCTTGCGGATATCAAGCGCTATCTGACGATCTTCCTGTACCGCTTCTTCAAGACCAGCCAGTTCAAGCGCTCCTGCGTGCCGAACGGGCCGAAGGTGGGCAACGGCGGCTCGCTGTCGCCGCGCGGCGACTGGCGCGCGCCGAGCGACTCGGAGGCGATTGTGTGGATGGACGACCTGGTGAACATACCGGATTAAAAACTTTGCAAAGGAGTAGAGAATGAAACAGATAACCTGCGTGATCAAGCCGTTCAAACTCGACGAAGTGCGCGAGGCGCTGGCCGACGTCAACGTCACCGGCCTGACGGTGACGGAAGTGAAGGGCTTTGGCCGCCAGAAGGGCCATACCGAGCTGTACCGGGGCGCCGAATACGTCGTCGACTTTTTGCCGAAGGTAAAAGTCGAGGTGGTCGTGGACGATGGGATGGCCGACCAGGTGGTCGATGCCATCATCAAGGCCGCGCGCACCGGCAAGATTGGCGACGGCAAGATTTTCGTGCAAAACGTGGAGCAGGTCATCCGCATCCGCACTGGCGAAACCGGGCCGGACGCCGTCTGAGCGAGGCCCTGTCGCCGCCAGACCGGGGGCGGAACGATTGTCCGGGAACGCCCCCTGACCCTTGCCGCCATTCCTCAGCGCAGCCAGAGAGCCTGGCCGCTGGGGTCTCGCGCCATGATGCGCTCGGCAAGCACCGGCACGCCGACCGTCGGCAGATTAGCGTGCTGCAGGATCTCGTCGGCGATGCGCCAGACGTGAAAGAACGCGAACTCCTTCACGAATGCCAGATTCAGCGCTTGGAACACCGGTACCCAGTCGGCGTTTTCATCGGCTCGGCGCCGGATCGACAGGGCCGGATTGAGCTGATACCAGCCGTGCGCGTGACGTCGGAACAGTGAGCGGTTATAGGCATAGTTGCTGCCGACTTCATTGCGTGAGAGCAGGTTTGAAATATGCTGACGCTTGTAACGATCGGGGCGCAGGACGTTGGGCGGCAGATGCTCCCATGCGGCCATCACGGCCGCGCTGTCGATCGCGCCCCGGTTACGCTCGTGTGAGCGGGTGAAGCTGCGTCCGGTCAAGACCCATGCGGTCTGTACCAGCAAATACTCGGACAAATGGCGGTCGATGCGCACCAGCCGATCGCCCGCGTTCAAGTCCACCGACGACGGCGCCAGCAACTCATACAGCGCCCCGAACGGCCCGCGCGCAAACGCAGGATCGCCGAAGGCTTCGCGCATGGCCCAGTGCAGGGCGTTCAGGCCGAAATGGTCGCTTGCCTCGGGAGCCGCGCCCCGTTCCAGCAAGGCTTCGACCAGGGCAATGTTGCCGGCCGCCGCCGCCGCCATCAGCGGTGTCTGGTTCATCGGCAGCCGCATGTCCGTACCGTGTTGGTCGCACTGACGCAAGATGTCCTTGAAATTGCGGGCGCCATAGTTGAGAAAGCTCTTGCGGCCCAGCGTCGCGCGCTGCGCGTGGAAGTGGCGCACATTTTCATAACTGGGAACGCCGGCCAGCGCCGCGGCGAGCTCGGGCAGATCATGGCAGGTCGCAATTTCGAGCAGTTGCTGGCGCAGTTTGTTGCCGGGCTGTTGTTCGCGGAATGTGCGCACGAGCAGTTCGCGGGTACGGGCTTCGTCGAGCACGGGCCAGGGGACAGGGCGATGCTTGAGAATCTGCTGGCGGATGGCGTCCGCCTGTTCTTGCTTGCCTTGCAGCTCGAGTTTGCGCGCCTCCTGCTGCCATTCCTCGCGCGACGACTGGCGCGCCTGCACTTGCACGGGCGCCTGCTCGGCGCGCACGTCGAGCAGTTCGAACAGGGGATGGCCGGTGTCGGATTCGATCCAGTACACATTGACCATGGCACGGGTCAGGGCGACGTACAGGGAGTTGACGAAGAACTTGTAAATTTCAAGGGATTTATCCTGCTTGTCGCGGGCACGCCGGTAGGTCAACGTCGGCGCCGTCAGGTCGGCCGGGCTCACGCCGTCCGCCACCTCCGCATACTCGGCCCGGTGATCGGAGACGAAGCGGTACAGAACGATGTTCTCGTACTCCAGTCCTTTCGCCTCGTGAATCGAGAACAGCAGCGGCGTTTGAAAGTGTTCGCGCGCCTCGGCCTTGTCTTCGTCGCGCATGACGAGGACAGCGAAGCGGGTCGACTGGTGCGTCTGCCGGTCAAGGTCGCGCATGACGGCGTCGCGGTCGGCCAGCAAATGGATGTGTCCAGTCTCGCCGCCGATGGCGTCGACCAGGTAATTGCTCTCTTTGTCAATCGAGCCAAAGCGGCTGTGCTTGACCTTGAGCAGGCGGTTGGCCACCTCGGTCACGCGCCGCCCGTTGCGGAAATTGGCCGTGAGCGTGCGCAATTGCTGCTGATCGGCCAACTGGGGGTCTTGCCAAAACAACTGCTTGACCTGGGACCAGGAAAAGAAGTTGGGATGGACGATTTGGTTCGAGTCGCCACATAACAGGAATTGCCCGGCGTGGCGCAAGCCGCGCAGGATCAGCGCGAGCAGGACCGGGGTGAGATCCTGGACCTCGTCGATGACGACGAAGTCGTAGCGTGGCTGGGCGCGCGTTTGCCATTCGTGGGCGACCAGGTTCAGGTCGTACAGCCCCGCCTCCGCCAGCCAGGCGCGGTATTTCTCGAACAGGTCGTACACGAGGGGCCGCTGGTCAGCCGCGAAGATCGACTGGCGCACCCCAAGCGCCAGGTAGGCTTCGCGGCTGGGGACGCCCTCCGGACTCGCCGTGAGCACGCCACGAATTTCCTCGAAGCTTTGATGCGGATCGAGCGTCCGGAATTGCTGGCGCATGCGCGCGAACCAGGCCGCGAAATCGCGCCACTGCGCCTCACGCCCGGCGGGGACGTGGATAGACTCGATCAGTTCGCGCAGCGACAGGAACTGCGCGTCCTGGTCGAGGGGCTCGAAGCCGTTAGCGAAGTACAGGTCGCGCGCGTTCTGCGCGAGGAACGCCGAGTGGGTGACATACAGGACGTCGCCGCGGGCCTGTTTGAGCTTTTCCAGTGTCAAGGCCGTCTTGCCGCTGCCGGCGCTGCCGACGAGGATCAAAGGCGCCGCCTCGGCGAAAATGGCCTGTTGGGCGTCGTCGAAGGAGATCGGCTTGTCCAGCACGTGCACATGCGGACTGCTTGGGTGGAGGTAGCGTAGCGGCTGCGCCTCTTGGGCGGCCTCGCCGGCGTCGATCTCCGGAATCCGGTCCTCGTCGACTGTCGCGCCGCGCAGGAAGCGCGAGCGCTCATAGGCGTGATTGGCGATGATTTCAAGCATGAGCGCGCACACTTCTTCACCCTGGCGCACCAGGGTGAAGAGCAAGCGGTCGGCATCGTTCAGGCGTGCCCGGTAGAACTTGCCGTGCTGTTGATTGCTAAGCTTCTTGACTTGGGCGGCGCGGAAGTCACCATTTGCAATGGCTTGCGCCACGCGGGCATAGCTTGGTCCGGCACGGGAGGCGTCAAGACCAATGTATTCGAGAATGCGCATGTGGCAGGAGATCGAGGAAAAGGCGCCAGTGTATCCGATCCGGTGGCGCGCGGCCGTGCCCTCATGAGCCGCCGCCAAGAGCGCCAAGCCGAGTCCGGTGCTCAGGGATGGATGCGCTTGTGGAAGAAAACACCGCGTCGGCTCATGGATGACACGCCGGTTTGTAGTATTGCTACAGTGCAATGCTATACTCGCGTCGGTGGCGTGTACGCGACCGCTGCCGCCAAGCGGGCCAGCCGGTCAGCCGTGCCGATATCGACTCCGGGTTGCGCGGCTTGGTGTTCCGCTGCCACCGGTTCGAGGTCCGCGCTGGCGCCAGAAGCGGACGCTGAATAGCTGAGGAAAAAATATGGCAACCGAGAGGAGCTTCGTCGAATATGTCACTGAAATGGCCGGGCTAGGCAGCCGGCTGACTCACAAGAAGCTGTTTGGTGAGTACGCTCTCTATCTGGACGGGAAGGTTGTTGCCTTTGTGTGCGATAACAGACTCTATATCAAGCCATCCCAAGCTGTGACGGCGATCGCGCCGGATTTGCCGCAGGGGCCACCCTATCCTGGCGCAAAGAATTATCCAATCGCAGACGAACTGCTTGACGATCCAGATGCATTACGTCGTTTGCTCGTGGAAACCGGTGACCTGATGCCGCCACCGAAGGCCAAGAAACCGGGACCAAGCCAAGCCAAGCGTGGCAAGTAGCTAGACCGCTGACGGTCAGCAGTTTTCGATGGCGCTGCAGATGCCATCCATCTTTTGGAGCAATTATGTACCGATTCCTTGCCTTGCTGTTCGCCCTGCCTTTGGTCTGCCACGCTGCGGAGGACACCTTGACCATCCATGCCGACCGCATCGATCCGGCCAACTATTACGGGGTTACGCTGGCTAACGGCGCGATCGGTCTCCTCTCCTCCCCGGATGCGCTGCGCACGGGCGACGTGGTGCTCAACGGCGTGTACGATACGTATGGCCGGGGGCGCGTGGACAACATCGTGCGCGGCTTTCGCTTCATGAACCTGACGCTCGCTGTCGATGGTCATCAGATCGGCGCGCGCGAGACCAGCAATTTCACGCAGCGGCTGGACATGCGCCAAGCCACGCTGACCACGGCGTTCGACGCCGCCGCGGCAAGCTCCATGTCAAGCAGGATCTGGTCGCGCTGCGCCAGCTTCCTTACACGGCGCTGACCGTCGTCGAACTCGAAGCGAAGCAGGATATGACAATCACGGCCGCCAGCCTGATCGAGACCCCCGATGTCCTGCGCGACGTTCACAATAGCTACACCATGCTGGACCGGCCGCACGCCCGCATCGGTCTGACCACTTCGGTGGCCAGTACGCCGACCGGACGGCACACCATCGCCGCATCGACTTCCTTCATCTTTGAAAACGGGGAGCGGCCCGAACTCGTGCACGAGGAATTTGACTACGGCAGGCACACGACAAAATTCACCCCCCGCCTCAAGCGCGGAGAGCACCTGCGCTTTGCCGTGGTGGGCTCGATGCTCGCCTCCAACCAAACGGCCGATCCGCAGAACGAGGCGGAGCGCCTGACCATCTATGCCGCGCTGGAAGGCCGCGAACGCCTGGTGGCGGGGCACCGCAAGGCATGGGCCGACCTGTGGCGCGGCGACATCGTCATCGCCGGCGATGCGGCCGTGCAGCGCGACGTGCGCCTGATGCTCTACCACTTGTACTCGTTTGTGCGCGCGGGCAGCGCGAACAGCGCCTCGCCGATGGGCTTGTCCGGTCTCGGCTACAACGGGCACGTATTCTGGGATGCCGAGCTGTGGATGTACCCGCCCTTGCTCGCGCTGCAGCCGGAGCTGGCGCGCTCGATGCTGGAATACCGTTTCCAGCGGCTGGAAGCGGCCAAGCGCAATGCCTATGCCCACGGCTTCAGTGGCGCCATGTATCCGTGGGAGTCCGCGAGCGAAGGACAGGAAACGACGCCCGTGTGGGCACTGACCGGCCCTTTTCAACAGCACATCACCGGCTGCGTCGGCTGGGCCTTTTGGCAGTACTATCTCGCCACCCAGGACAAGCAATGGCTGCGCGAGCGCGGCTACCCCGTGCTGAAGGAAGTGGCCGACTTCTGGGCCAGCCGGGTCGAGCGTAACGACCCTGGGCACTACGACATTAACAACGTGATCGGCGCCGACGAGTGGCAGGAGAACATCGACAACAATGCCTTCACCAACGGCATGGCCATCACTGTGCTGCGCTACGCCGGTCAAGCCGCGCGTGAGCTCGGCCTCATGCCCAATCCAGACTGGGAGCACGTCGCCCGGAACATCCCCATCGTGACTTTTCCAGACGGGGTGACGCGCGAAAACCAGACCTATACCGGCGTGCCGATCAAACAGGCGGACGTCAACCTGCTGGCCTACCCGCTGAACATCATTACCGACCGCAACAAGATCGCGCGCGATCTTGCCTACTACGAGGCGCGCATGGCTCCCGAGGGACCGGCCATGTCATGGTCGGTGCTTGCCGTCCTCCATGCCCGCCTTGGCCATGCGGACAAGGCGCTCGCGCTCTTCAAGCGCAGCTACGAGCCCAATCGCCTGCCGCCTTTCGGTGTCCTTGCGGAAACCGCCGGCGGCACCAATCCTTATTTTGCGACCGGGGCGGGAGGGACGCTGCAGGCGATAATTTTTGGCTTCGGCGATCTGAGCTTTGATTCACCGCTTCTTGAAGGTAAGGCCGGCACGCTGCCATCCGGATGGCGCCAAGTGGTCGTTGAACGAAACCGGCCAAATGCCAAGTGATAACTTGTAGGCGCTCGCAGCCGGATCGCTGCGAGCGTTTCAGCCAATCGGGCGTTTGCTAGTGAGCGTGCCCGAACGGATCGGTGATTCCCGTTTGCCACGGATCATGCGTTGCTGTGCGCCAAGCGTTCAGCTGCGATCGCATGGACGTCAATACCGTCGCATATTGCGGGTTGGCCGCCACATTGATCACCTCGTTGGGATCGGCGGAAAGGTCATACAATTCTTCGGCAGGCCGATGCAGGAACGCATCCAAGGTGCGCTGCCCAAGCTTGACTCCGGGGGTAGACTGGACTGCCTTCCAGCTGGGAGAGCCCGCTATGTCGCCTGCGATCGGATAGGCCAGCTTGGGTTCGAGGTTCAGGTGGTAGCTGAACTGGCGTGTGCGAACCGTTCGGACCGGATAATACTGATTAATCTCGTGAAACGAACGAGTTGCAAACACGCGATCCCAGCCGGGGGCGTGGGAATGTTCGAGAATTGGCAGCAGCGAGCGGCCCGGCAATGGCGCAAGACGGTAATCCTTCGGCACCGCGACCTGGGCCCAATCCAGAATGGTGGGAACGATGTCGATCCAGCTGATCATGGCGTCGTTGCGTACGCCAACTTTGCTTTGCTTCGGCGCACGCACGATCAGCGGCAAATGGATGCCCTCGCCATACAAGGTATCTTTGCCTCCCGGGAACGGCCGACCGTTATCGCTCAAGTAGATGACCAGGGTATCGTCGGCGTGGCCGGCTGCCTCCAACTCCTTCAGCACCAGCCCGATGCCGCTATCGAGGCGGCTCACCGATTCGTAATACTGTATCAAGTCCTGGCGTACGGCTGGGAGATCGGGTAAATGGCTGGGAATGAGGACGTCGTCAGGCGAGTAGCGCTGACGCGGTACTCCCGGCCAATCGCGGGTATTGCCGAAATTCACGGCGGCACGGTGAGGGTCGCTATAGCCCACCGTTAGCATGAATGGCGTATTGCCCTGCGCCCTCAGCCAGCGTCCCGCTTCCTGCGCCATGAAAGCGACGTCGCGATTGCCAGGTTGTTCTGGGGCTAGCCATGCGTCATAGGGCAACGCGGCATCGGGCCTGACATGCTTCTTGCCGACGAGAGCGGTCGCGTAACCGGCCTGCTTGAGCATCCAAGGCAAAGTCCTAACGTCGTCAAGCAGAGAAAAATTGTGCACGTCATGCGCCAGTCCGTATATGCCATTGGTATGCGGATACAGACCGGTATAGAGGGTGGAGCGGCTCGAACTGCAGGACGAGACCGTGGAATACGCATCCGTGAACAGCGTGCCTTGCGCGGCCAAACGGTCCAGCACAGGCGTCTTGACCTTGCCGCCGCAACAACCAAGATCGTAGCCCTGGTCGTCCGCGATAATCAGCAGCACATTGCGGCGGCGCGTATTCGAGGAATCAGGATTGGCGGGCGCCGCCTCCTTCCCGGCTGGCGGCGAAGCGTTGGCCGCCGCCGCGCCGGACAAAGCGGCCAAGCCTGTTGAAAGAAATTTGCGCCGATCCATGCTCATTCTGCTGCTCCCGGTATCGTAAAGTTGAAAAATGCGGCCTTGCTCCTAGGCCCGGCGGATTATAATACGCGCTGATAGAAGCCGGCCGCGAGCGAGCAAAGTCAGGAAACCGATCATGAAAAAACTTGAAAAGATTTTTCGACATTCCGCGCTTGGCCTCGCCATGTTTTCGTCAGCTCAGCTTGGGCATGGCGCGGCACCGGCCGAGAAGCCGCGCAACGTGATTTTCGTGCTGGTCGACGATTTGCGCTACGACGCCATGGGCTTCCTCACCAAGGGGCTCCAGACTCCCAATATCGATTATTTGGCAAAGAACGGCGCTTATTTCCCGAACGCGACGGTCACTTCATCCCTGTGTTCACCGAGCCGCGCGACCATTCTGACCGGCATGTCCCCGCGCAATCACCGCATCATTGACAATAACAACTCCTCGGAACAGGGACTGACTTTCTTCCCCCGATATTTGCAGGAGGCCGGATATCAGACCGCCTTCTTTGGAAAATGGCATATGGGGATCGACAACGCTGATCCGCGGCCCGGCTTCAACCGTTGGGTCAGTTTCGCCGGCCAGGGCACCTATTTTCCGACCGATGAACTGACGCAGCAGGAAATCGCCGCGGGGCGGCGCCAAATGCTCAACGTCGACGGCAAGGCTGTCGCGCAAAAAGGTTATATCACGGACGAGCTGACCGATTATGCGATGGATTGGCTGGAGCGGGGCCGCGACCAGAGTAAACCCTTTTTCCTCTATCTGTCCCACAAGGCGGTGCATTCGGCGCCGCTGCCGCCCGAGCGCTACCGGCATCAATATGACGACCTGACCATCGATTTGCCGGCCAGCGCGGCGAACACGGAGGATAATTACCGTGACAAGCCCCTTTGGGTGCGTAATCAGCGCAACAGCTGGCACGGCGTCGAATTCATGTATCACACCGGCCGGAACATCAAAGGTTATATTCGCGACTATTATCGTACGCTCACCCCGGTCGACGACAGCCTGGGGCGCATTTTGGCCTATCTTCGCAAGAACGGGCTGATCGAAAACACCACCGTTATCTTCTACAGCGACAATGGATTTTTGTTTGGCGATCACGGGTTGATCGACAAGCGGAATGCTTATGAACCCTCGGTGCGGGTGCCATTGCTCATGTACGCCCCCGGTCTGGTTCCTGGCGGCCAGGTGATCAAGCCGCGCGTACTTAACCTGGATATCGCGCCGACGATTCTCGACATGGCGGGCGTGCCGGCGCCGCCTCGGTTCGAGGGAAGAAGCTTCATGCCATTGGCCACCGGCGCCGTTCCGGCAACGGCCTGGAAAGACAAGGATTTTATCTACGAATATTATTGGGAGTGGAATTTCCCGCAAACGCCGACGACGTTTTCCATCGTTCGGGACGGCATCAAGTACATTCAATACCACGGTGTGTGGGATCTGGACGAGGTTTACGACCTGAATAAAGACCCCAATGAGATGCACAATCTGGCTGACGATCCCAACTATGCGGAGCGCAAGAAGCAACTGCGCGCCAGCCTTTTCAGCCAGTTGGAGAACAACAAGGGGGAGCATGTCATCCCGTTCTCCGAACGCACCAGCGCCGGCAATATCTTGCGCAACGAGGCGGGCAGCAAGGCGGCTGACTTTCCTCGGACGTGGTTGCGAAAAGCCAGCGCACCTGACGCGGATCTGATTTTGCAGCGTAAATAGAATGACAGCCGTCATTCCGCTCAAGCCCATCGCCGACGATCCGCCCTTGCGCCTTCCTAAGTTGGCTGGCGGGGACTTCTATCAGTTCCACACGATGGTCAAGCCGAGCGGAGCGCAATGTAATCTGGATTGTAGTTACTGCTTTTACCTTCACAAGGAAGACTTGCTGCAGCAACCCAAGACGCCGAGGATGAGCGACTCGGTACTTGAGAGGCATATTCGCCAGTACATCGAAGCCCATACCGGCAATGAGGTCGTGTTTTCCTGGCAGGGTGGGGAACCGACCTTGATGGGATTGGACTTTTTCCAGAAAGTCGTCGCGCTTCAGGAAAAGTATAAGAAACCCGGGCAGCGCATCGAGAACGACTTGCAAACCAATGGCGTTCTGCTTGACGATGCGTGGTGCGCTTTTCTCAAGCAGCATCGTTTTCTGCTTGGCCTATCGATCGACGGCCCAGCCGAATTACACGATGTGTACCGCTGCAACAAGGGCGGGCAGCCGACATTCGAGCGCGTCATGCACGCAGTCGATTTGCTTCACAAGCATCGGGTGCCGTTCAGCGCGTTGTGCGTGGTGAACCGTTTGAATGCGCGCAAGCCGATCGATGTCTATCGTTTCCTGCGCGACAAAGTACGCCCTCGGATGATCCAGTTCATTCCCGGACTGGAACCGCGTGATTTTCGCTCGGTCGCGCCTGGATATTGGGATTGGGATGCCATGCCGACGGTCGGTACACCGCAAGCCAGACCGGGAGGCGACGGTTCGATCGTGGCGGATTGGTCGGTCGATCCTGACGATTGGGGTTATTTCTTGACCCGCGTGTGGGATGAATGGTTCAAGCGCGATTACGGCAAGGTGTTTGTCGATCAATTTGAGAACGTGATCTCTCAATTGTTTGGCTACGGAGCGCATAAATGCGTCAGCAGCAGGACTTGCGGCAAAGCCCTGGCCATCGAACATAACGGCGACCTGTTCAGTTGCGATCATTTTGTTTTCCCGGAATACAGGCTGGGCAATATCCGCGACGTGCATCAGGGCGATCTGGCGTTCTCCGAGCAGCAAAAGAGATTCGGCCTCGCTAAAAGCGAGACATTGCCAAACTACTGCCGGTCTTGCCGCCATCTTGAACTATGCTGGGGTGAGTGCCCGAAGAACCGGTTCGTGAAAACACCGGATGGCGAATCGGGTTTGAACTATCTTTGCCCGGGGCTGAAGAAATTTTATGCGACGGTGACGGCATCCCGGAGCGCCTTGATCCAGCGTTTTCAAAGATGAGCGCGCCGCGCGTCTCCGGTCCTTAGCGCCCCAGGCGCAGGTCGAACTTCCAGGTGATCAGGCGCAGGCCGGTGATGAACAGGGCGCTCGACCACAGCGCGAAGTCGTGCGGCAAGCCGTATTTGCCCATCAGTAGGAATAGCCAGTTGCCGAGGAAGGCGCAGATGGCGTAGGGTTTGCCGTCCCGAAACACCATCGGGACTTCGTTGCAGACGATGTCGCGCAGTACGCCGCCGAATATGCCGGTGATGACGCCCATCATCGAGGCGATGAAAATCGGCATGTTCGCATCCAGCGCCGACGCCACCCCGGCCACCGAGAACAGTCCCAGGCCGACCGCGTCGGCAATCACGATCAGACGCTCCGACACGATCTGCCGCAGCGTGCGGATCAGCGGCGTGGCAATCAGCGCAAGCACGAAAATCAGGATCGCGTACTCCTGGTGCGTGACCCAGAACAGCGGCCGCTTGTCGAGCAGGATGTCGCGCAGCGTGCCGCCGCCAAACGCGGTGATGAAGGCGACGGTGAACACGCCGACCAGGTCCATGCGCTTGCGCCGCGCTTCGATGAAGCCCGAGAAGGCGCCTACCAGGATCGCCGTGATTTCGATGAACTTAATGAGGGTCATGCAACTGCTGAAAGCTCGCGCATGGGAAGGTCAGTAGTCGAGCGCGCTCTTGAGCAGGACGATCAGCGCGCCGTTGCCGCCGTCGTTGCGGTTGGCCACGCAGAAGGCGACCACTTCGTTCTTTTGCACCAGCCAGCTGTGCAGCATGCCGCGCAGTACCGGTTCGCCGCCCAAGGAGCCGTAGCCGATGCCGTGGATGATGCGCACGCAGCGCACCGCGCGCAGATTGGCGCGGTACAGGAAGTCGGTGACCCGGTCGCGGGCCTGGTCGCGGTTCAGGCCATGTAAATCGAGTTCATCCTGCACCGGCCAGTGGCGTTTGCGCAGCTTGCGCACCACGTCCGGGCCCACCCCTGGGCGCGCGTAGCTGAGCGCGGGTTCGTCGTCGAGCATGCCGTCGACGTCGAACAGGTCCGACAGCGATTCGCGCAGCACCGCCGCGGTTTCCTCTTCCGGCGTGCGCGCCTTCTGCGGCGTTGGACCCGGCGGCGCCACGTACACCGGACGGTGCACGTAGCGGTCCGACTCGGGTATCTTGCGCACGTCCTTCATCGCGCTGCGAAACTCGCCAGCGCGCTCGCGCGCGAGGCGCTCCCGCTTGTCGCGCTCGGCTTTTTCAATGGCGCGCACCCGCTCTTCTTCCTTGAGCTTGTCGCGCAAGGATTTTAGGTCAGCAAAATCTTTTAGGCCGGCCATCGAGCCATCCTGTCAGCCTTCCAGCGCTTCCAGGTAGCGCTGGGCGTCGAGGGCCGCCATGCAGCCCGTGCCGGCACTGGTGATGGCTTGGCGATATACATGGTCCTGCACGTCGCCGGCCGCGAACACGCCGGGGATGTTGGTCGCCGTGGCCATGCCCTCGAGGCCGGTGCGGGTCTTGATGTAGCCGTTGTGCATATCGAGCTGGCCGTCGAAGATGCCGGTGTTCGGCTTGTGGCCGATGGCCACGAACAGGCCGTGCACGCTCAGCTGCTTGACATTGCCGTCGAGGGTCGACTTGATCCGCAGGCCGGTCACGCCGCTGTCGTCGCCGAGCACTTCGTCGAGCGTGTGGTTGTATTCGAGCACGACCTTGACTTCCGCAGCCTTGGCCAGCAGGCGGTCGACCAGGATCGGCTCGGCGCGGAACTTGTCGCGGCGGTGGATCAGGGTGACTTTCGAGGCGATGTTCGATAGGTATAGCGTTTCCTCGACCGCGGTATTGCCGCCGCCGATGACCGCCACTTCCTGGTTACGGTAGAAGAAGCCGTCGCAGGTGGCGCAGGCGGAAACGCCCTTGCCCATGAAGGCTTGTTCCGATTCCAGACCCAGATACTGGGCCGAGGCGCCGGTGGCGATGATCAGGGCATCGCAGGTGAACTCGTGCGAGTCGCCGATCAGGCGGATCGGTTTTTCGTTCAGGTAGGCCGTGTGGATGTGGTCGAACACGATCTCGGTCTTGAAACGCTCGGCATGCTGCAGCAGGCGCTGCATCAGCTCCGGGCCTTGCACGCCCATCGGGTCGCCCGGCCAGTTCTCGACGTCGGTCGTGGTCATCAACTGGCCGCCCTGCGCGATGCCGGTGACGAGCATCGGGCTCAGGTTGGCGCGCGCGGCGTAGACGGCGGCGCTGTAGCCGGCTGGACCAGAACCGAGGATCAGGACTTTGGCGTGTTTAGTAGTCGTCATGGCGAGCGTCGTAAGTAATGTGGAAAACTGGAAACCGGGGCCGATAGCGGCGAGAATCC
>Ga0170475_100033025_pt1 | contig 22666 bp, 9 predicted proteins | sample Soicark_Litter_5_FD_111474 | JGI IMG/M metagenome (GOLD analysis project Ga0170475, IMG submission 111474) | Avena fatua rhizosphere microbial communities from Hopland, California, USA. Combined Assembly of 48 SPs
ATTCCTTTGAATTATAACTGGACATATTGTTTACTGTTTCTCTTTATTCTTTGTCCTATGACTAGAATAGGTTATTCGCAAATAGTGGTGCAGTTTAGCAATAGTTATGATAATAATCTAAATCTTCAATCTATCTGGGGCTTCCAAGTCACTAACCTAGCAGGTTATCCGGTCAATTCATATATAGAGATAAAAGTAACCAACAACCGAATGGAGCAAGTGGTTCTGATCCAAAGCCCCAGAATTGAATTGGCAACCGGATCAAATAACTTAAATAATGACGTAATCAAAAATTCGCGGATCAATTATAATCCTGCGAATGCTGAATCCGCAATTCTAAAAAAGGAAAGTTATTTCCCCAAGGGGCTTTATTATATATGTATCTCAGTCAAAGATGCGAGTTCAGAAGCCGAGCTTGGACAAAATTGTACCCAAGCGAATATGTCTTTTGATCCAGAAGGTTCAAGCACTCCGAATCGCAAAACTAAGAAAGATAACTTTTTTACAAAGAATTTCCGAACCAGTGGATATAGTGAGTTGACAGGAGTGTATTCCAATGTGCAGCAAGTAGGAACCTTGATTTCTCCCAGCTATGGACAATGGTATTTGAATCCAACTGTTTCGGTTTTCGATTTCCCTGTAAGCTTTCAATTGCTTCTATCCACCAGGCAAAATGATAACCAACAAAATATTAATTCATTCAATGTTCAATTTGATGCGAATCAATTCATGAATATGCTAAAACAACGTGCTGTCGAATTTGTAAAGAAAAAAGTAAACAACGATATGTTCAGTAATATGAATTTAGAATCGTTATCTGGTCAATTAAACGAAGTGAAGGCTAAGCTTGAAAATCCCGGGACGTTGATGGAACTTAAACAAATAAAAGAACTGGATTCATTAAAAGGTTCTTTGTCTGGTCTCGAAAGCTTTGGAAAAGATTCAGCCAGTCTGCTCGGCAAGTTGAACCAGCTTAAAAATTTAACGGGTAATGACTCTTTAAAATTGGATACCTCTTTATTAAGATCTAAACTAGATTCATTGAACAGCAGAAGAGATAGTTTGGCCAGTGCGAAAATGGATAGCCTCAAGAAAAAGATTAAAGTATTGGCTTGGTTGGAGGATAAAAAGCCATATTATGATAAGCTACTCAAACAAAAAGAAGAGATTGAATCAAAAATAGGGGCTATTAATCTAGACTCGTTGTCGGGAAAAGTGGATGAATTTAAAGCAAAATACGATCCTCAGAAATTCAATGATCCCAAATTCCTATACAGCTTTTTAGATAAGTTTAAACTTTTTAAAAAGTTTGAGAAAATAATGATGGCGGTAAAAAAACTGGCCATTGGTACAAGCTATCCAAACTATACTGATTTTACTTGCAAAGGTGTGCAAGTGAACGGATTAAACATAGAAATTGAAAAATGGAACACTTACCTAAGTTTTAGCTACGGAAATACTTTGCAAGGAATTGTACCAACCAATTTTTTTGGTGGTAATGCAGCACCTAACAGTACACTGGGGTTTACTTATAAAAGAAATATAATTGGAGGTAGTTTTGGTTACGGATCAAAAGAGAAAACTCATGTTCATTTCACATTGATGAGCTTTCAGGATGATCCAACCAGTATTTCTATTCCCGATTCATTGTTATCAACTGCGCCTAAACCAAAGCTTAACCAGGTAATGGGGGTGGATTTTAAGATCCAGTTATTTAAAAATAAATTTTCCTTTTATGGAGAACTGGCTGGTTCACAAACGGTAAGGGATATAACCCTGATCGATAGTTCATATGTAATTAATACCACTAATTACCATAATCCCACGGAATGGTTCCCTAATATATTTCTGCAACGAAATGTTGATTTGAATACATCAGTTGATTTTGCTCTTAAAGCGGGTCTTGAAGGCGTATTCTTTAAGGGAAACACCAAAGTATCTGCACAGGTTAAAAGAGTGGGGCCTGGATATACAACGTTGGGAAATCCTTTTATGATGAAAGATATGTTCAACATTGAGGTGAAGGTATCCCAATCGATATGGAAGAAAAGAATTATTATGTCAGGATTTCTACGAAGGAATATTGATAACTTGGAAAATACCAAGTTACTTACTTCGCAGCGTTACAATTTTGGTTTTGACGTTTCATTGAACATTCCAAAGTGGCCTACCCTAAGGGCATCGATGACCCCCTATGTTCAAAGCAATGATTCAACCCACATGAATATGAACGTGGTTATGGTAAATAGTAGCTACCTCTTTAGGATCAAAAAATCGCAGTTGATGTTGAATTTGAGTTATATGCATCAGAATGGAAGTTCTGCTGATTCGGGAATGAGTTTTACTTCGCATTATATAACCTTATTAAATACCCTCCTGATTGGGAAATCAATTTCACTAAATATAACACAGAATTATTTCCAGATAAATAACCGATATGGAAACGTAGGAACATATTCAATGAATCTATCGGGAACTGTGGTCGCATTTAAAAGATGGAATAGCACAGTTGGTGCAACGATAACAGCGAATGCCAACGAGAGAAGATATGGAGGATATTATCAAACCAGTATCCAATTTCTCAAATATTTTACCTTGAATGTAAGGATGGAGTATAATCGGTTCGATGTGATTCACGCTACAGTATACAATGGCAATATGCCTTTCGACCAGGTGTATTTAAAAGGAGTTTTAATAACAAGATGGTAAACAATGCATATGAAAAATAAATTATTCATGCTTTTATTTGTTTTAGGTTCAGGCCTAGTGTCCGGAAAGCAACTTTTGAATGCTCAATATTCAATTATTGCATATCAACCTCCTCTGATGTTCACTCATTTAGATTTGTGGCATTTTTATATCAGTGGTACCCCAGATACCAATATGGTTCAATTCTATGTGACCGTTAGAGTATTTGATGGGGAAAGTGGGTTATTAGTAAAATCTCAATCCTCCAATTTTGACTTAGCTACACCAGAACTGTTTGTGACTCCCAACAATCTAGGGGCTTTAGATCCACTAACTATTAATTATACAGTTGATGCTTTTTATGCAAACCTGGTTGGCAGTGGGGGGCAGTTTCCGGCTGGAGCATATCAAGTGGATTACACTTTGTATGGACAACCGACGGACGGAGATTTTGGTGAATTGGCATATTACAGTTTGAATGTAACCGTGGAAAATCTTTTTCCACCCATGCTTATCTCTGTAGAAAATAATGATACAATCTGCGAGCAATATCCCATTTTTACATGGACTCCCGCCTTTCAGCCTTCCAATCCGGGTGATCTTAGCTACTATTTCAAAATGACTGAGGTTTATCCGCTTCAGAGTTCATATCAATCGATCACTTCTAATCCATATTACTATTCGCAAATGGATATTCCTATAACCATGTTGAATTATCCAGTATCCGCGGCAACATTGGTGTATGGCCAACAATACGCATGGATGGTAGATGCAATGATGAATAATCAGGTAGCGGGGAGTAGTGAAATTTGGACTTTTGTTTACGGATGTCCTTCTGACACTATCATAGATTCCATTCCTGATCTTCCTTTTGTAAAATTAAGGATAGAAAGGGATGGAGGAGTGGCTACATTAACTAGCAAGTTTTTATATGTCAATTATACTGAAAGATACTCTCCCGAGGAGAACAGCCAACTAAACTATCAGATTTATGATCGTAACTCCAATGAGTTAATGTCGAACCATAATACAATACTGGAGGTAAAAGAGGGTGATAATAACTACGTCATTAGCACCTGCGGTGATGGGCTTGATTTACCCGATGGGAATTACCAATTTATTGTTACCGACAAAAAAGGGGGACAGTGGTATATGAATTTTATAAAAGAAAATATTGAGTGCAATTAAAGAAACATTATTAAAATGATTAACTATGAAAAAGCGACAAATTATAGTCATTGCATTGGTCAATATAATGGTTGTAGCAGGGCTTCTTCTGTATATTGAATCAGGAAAAACGAAGACCTATTACATTGACCTGCAAAAAGTTTATACTGAATTTGAATTAAAAAAGGAACTGGAACAGAAAATGGAAGCCATTGTGGCTGTTACCAATGAACAACTGGATAGCCTTGGAATGCGAGCCAATATAATCAACTCCAGTTTGCAGGCAGCACCTTCTGATAAAATGAAAATTGAAGAATACAACAGTATTGCCGCTATATATTCATCCAAGTCGAAACAATTCGGAGAACAAAAATCATTGATGGCCAAAGAATATGATCAGCAGATCTGGAGCCAGCTGAATGAATATGTACGGGAATATGGAAGGGAAAAAAATTGTGATTTTATTATTGCGGGTAATGGAGATGGAAGTGTAATGTATTCCGATGGGTCAAAGGACATTACGGATAAAATGATCCGTTATGTAAACGAAAAATACCAGGGCAAATGAGAAAATTAGTATTCATCCCATTGATAGTAGCGTTGTGTTTGACAGCCTGCGAAAAAAGCCGAAAACGGCTTTCTCCAAAGCAATATATCACCTGGGCGAAAAGTTCGGAAAAAGACTTGGTAAAAAAGAAAGAGATCAATGGCTATAAGTTTATATCCAAATTTCAGCCGGCTGAATTGTTGATCCTGAAAAATATGGATGAGTCATTTACTCAAGCTTCCGTTGATTCGTTAAAAAATATTCAGTATGGAATTTTCAATTTTGTAATGGATATAGGTTCCGCCATTGATAACCAATCGTTGCTTCGGGCCAATATTTCTGATGAAAATGAATATTATCAAAGAGTATATTATTATACAAAAGAAGTTCAAAATGATCTCTACGTGGTAGAAGGTAAGGATACCTTGCCATGCATATTTTATCATTTTGAACAAACATATAACCTATCTCCAGTAAATTCCTTGGTAATGGAATTTCAGAGAAAAAATCCGGATACTGAGTATGAAAACGTGTCTCTTATTTACGAAGACAGGATGTTGAATACCGGTATAATTAAATTTCAATATAAAAAATCATTTTTAAATAACCTTCCTCAACTATCAATGTTATGAGACTATCAAAGATCAGAAACAGCTTTACACTTAAAGCGATCAGCCTAACAATGGTGATTATTTTAGTTGGAGAATTTTTTGCTCCCCTTAAAGCATATGCACTTACCGGCGGTCCCTCCCAACCGGAAGTGCAAAGTTTCGAGCCGATCGGAACCACGGATATGGTTGATGCCTTTAGCGGTGATTTTACCTATAATATTCCGTTATTGGATGTGGACGGTTATCCAATTAATTTGAGTTATCACTCTGGTGTGGGAATGGACCAGGAAGCCAGTTGGTGTGGGTTGGGATGGAATATCAATCCCGGGGTGGTGAACAGAAACATTCGTGGAATTCCTGACGATTTTGCGGGATAGGACAAAGTTACTAAAGAGTCAAATGTAAAAGCAAACCAGACTTTTCGAGTGGATTTAGGGGCATCCCTGGAATTAATTGGATTTGATTCTGAAAACATTGATGGGACTGGAGGAACAAGCAATGCAAACGGAGCCGTTGGGGGGTTGTCTGTTAGTTTTGGATTAGGTATTTATTACAATAACTATCGTGGAATGGGATATTCCTTAACCGCTGGTGCAAATATGAATATAGGACCACTTGGATTAGGAGCACAAATGGGATTTGATAATCAATCTGGAATTGACTTCAGTCCAAACGTTTCCTTAACCGCCCGGTTTAGCAATGATGCTAATACAGAAACTGCTGCAAAAGGAGGAGTATCGATGGGATATAATTCCAGAGGTGGACTGAGGCAATTAACATTTTCCGCATCGTTGGATAAACAAAGTAAGACAAAAGCCGATGGCTCCGCGAAAGTGAAAGGCGGAAGTGCTGGTATCAATGGTGGAGGAAGTATTGATTTCGCATCTCCCTCTTATATACCTAATGTAACTCCTGGAATGTATTCCTATGCATTCACATTGACTGGTAAGTTGGGGGTTTCTATATGGGCTTTGGATCCAACTTTCTCAGGGTCGGTTAATTATTCAGAGAATGGGGTAAATACAAAAACCCGTGATTATCAAGCGTACGGATATTTATATGCGGATCGTGGAGTAGGTGATGATTATGCGATGCAGGATCTTACCCGCGAAAAGGAGGGAGGATTTACTAAATATCGCCAATACTTACCATTATCAACCCACTCTTATGATGTTTATTCGGTAAGCGGCCAAGGGACCGGTGGAGTCTTTCGTCCTCTTCGCGGGAACATTGGAACTATTTATGACAGTCGAGCTGACAACGAAAACTGGCCTTCCGTAAATATAACAATTGAGGCAGGTGGAGGTCCTCCTCCAAGTGGGAAATTAGGAGGTAATATAAAAGTGGCCTGGTCCGAAGCACATTCGGGCATCTGGAGAGATGGGAATAATTCTTTAGCCAATCTCACTTTTCAGGGTGAATCTGTCGATGATCTTTTTGAACCAGTATATTTTAAAAATGCTGGCGAAAAAGCGATCAATGATGTTAATCATTATGCAAAATATGGAAATGAAAGACCAGTGAGAGTTGATCTTACCGATAATGTAGATGACGCATTGGCTAATCCAATTTTTGTAGATGATGGCAATGGAAGTTATCCAATTAATTCGTCAGTTAAAAGAACAACCAGGGACAGACGAAATCAAGTGATCACTTATTTAACCGCCGATATGGCTTCTTCTTATGCATTGGAAAAAACCATCAAGAACTATAAAAGATCTGCTAGTGGGGGACCTTCGTATAGCGGAGGACAAATAGAAGTCTTATCTGAATTTCAACGCCAGGATTCCGACAGAAAAAAACACCACGTTTCTGAGGTTACTTCTATTAATCCTGATGGAACCCGATATGTTTATGGAATACCTGCTTACAATTTCGTGCAAGTGGAAAAAACATTTAACGTTCAGGATATAGGGGCAAGTTGTTCAACAGGTTTGATAGAATATACATCAACCGGTGGAACTCCGGATAATACATTGTTAAACCAAAATGGAATTGACAATTACTATTCTGCCACCAAACTTCCTCCTTATGCACATTCTTATTTGTTAACTTCAGTTTTATCAGCGGATTACATTGATATTACAGGTAATGGGCCTACCGAAGATGATTATGGTACTTATACTAAATTAAATTATAGTGCTGCTAACACCAAAACAAGCCCTTATAAATGGAGAACTCCATTCTATGATGCAAATCACAATGAAGGACAAAAATCAGATAATAGTGCCTTTGAATTGTCAAACAACCGAAGAGACGATAAAGGAAGTTATTTATATGGAGAAAAAGAGGTTTGGTACCTCAACAGCATTGAGACAAAAAATTATATTGCCGAGTTCTATGTAAGTGCCCGTAGAGACGCTTGGGGTGTATCCGGAGAAAATCAGGAAGATGGTCAGGATACAACTCATATGGGTGCCCAATCGATGAAGCTTGATTCCATTAAACTATACTCCCGATTCGACAGGATACTCAATACAACAAGTGCTGTTCCCATTAAAGTGGTTCATTTTGCCTATGATTATTCTCTTTGCAAAAATGTTCATAATGCTAAAAGTGGGGTTGGAAAGTTAACCCTTAAACGTGTATGGTTTACCTATGGAAATACTTCACGTGGATCATTGAATGATTATGAGTTTACCTATAGCAGTTTTAACCCCGATTATAATATGAAGGCTTATGACCGATGGGGAAATTATAAAAGGAACCCAACTAGTTGCGACACCTTGCAAAACGGAGACTTCCCATACGTGAACCAGGATAATTCAACCAAAGCGGATACCTGGGCAAGTGCCTGGCAACTTACTTCGATGAAATTACCTTCAGGAGGGAAAGTTGATATTACTTATGAGTCGGATGATTATGCCTATGTGCAGAATAAACCAGCTATGCAAATGCTCAAGCTTAAAGGATTTGGAGACGATACCACTTATATCAACAATAATTCTATGTTCGGTATCAACTTCCTGGAAATAGATCCTTGTGAATATATCTATTTCCAAATGGACAAAAAATATAATACAAGCACTGAGGTGCAACAAGCTTATCAGAAGGATATGCAGGTAATGTATTATAACTTCCTCACCAACCTCACAGATAATATAAATCCCAATGAACGATCCGAATACGTGGCGGGCTATTGTGAAATTCTGGATGCTGGAGTATCAAATGTTTCCGACTCGATCGGATGGGTTAAGATTAAAGAAGTCCCAATAGGTGATCGTGAGGGAACTGGCACCACACATCCTGCGGTTAAGGCGGCATTGCAATATCTTAGGGTAAATTGTTCCGAACTGGCTTATCCTCCAGAAGATCCTAATCTTACCCCAAGTATTTTTGATATTGTTGGAGTTGTATTTCAATTTTTGGCAGAGATTAAAACAATGATCTTAGGGTTTAATCGGGATAGGATGTTGCAAAAATATTGTCGCGTAGTTAATCTCCAGAAATCTTGGATACGATTGTACGAGGATTCTGGTTTTAAAAAAGGAGGAGGATCAAGGGTGGGACAGATTACATTCTCCGACGAATGGTCATCCATGACGAGTTCTAATGAACCTTCCTTTCAATATGGACAAGATTATAATTACTCAATGATTGATCCACAAACCGGTAAAACAATTAGCAGTGGAGTGGCCAGTTATGAACCTACTATCGGCGGGGATGAAAATCCCTGGAGGATGCCTATTAAATATGTAGAGGAGATTGCTGGAGCCCCTAACAATGATTTTTACGTTGAAACACCTTTAGGGGAAAGTTATTTTCCTTCCCCTTCTGTAGGATACAGGCGAGTCGAAATTTCCAATATAAAACATACTGGAGTTAATAAACGAAGATCAACGGGTAAAATGGTCTATGAATTCTACACAACAGCGGAATTTCCAACGATTACCAAAAATACTACGCTTGATCCGGAAGTACATAAACCTTTCAGTTTATTCTCATTCTTCGGATTGGAGCAGGAAGAGTTTGCAACTGCCTCTCAAGGATATGTGATTGAGTTAAACGATATGGACGGTAAACCCAAAGCTCAATGGAATTATTCTGAAAATGATGCAACTCAGCCTTTGTCGGGCGTAGAATATTTCTATAAGCTAAATAGTGATAATGTTTTGGCCGATTATGGATATACAAGTTCAAAACTTAACAATACGGTTACAGTATTGAATGTGGATGGAACTTATGGGAGCAAAATGATTGGAGAGGAAATTGACATGGTAGTGGATGCCAACGAAAAGGAAGAACACAATTTCGTTGTAGGAGCACAGGTAAACGTGGATGGGTTCCTTGCAGTTATTATACCTATTGTTATACCAATGATCCTTCCTGAATATTCATCCACTCATAATAGGGTCAAAACCATTACAGCAACCAAAGTTGTGAACCGATATGGGATTCTTCAAAAAACGGTGGCTCATGACAATGGTGCAACTTTGGCTACGGAGAATCTTGCTTGGGATGCGGAGACAGGAGAAGTATTATTGACCAAAACCCAAAATGAATATCGGGATGATATCTATAACCTCACTTATCCTGCGCATTGGGCATATGATAGAATGGGTCAGGCCTATAAAAATGCAGGAGCATTGGTTAACCTTCCAGCGATTAACGCTGGTTTGGTAAAAGGAACCAATTTAACCATTGCTGATATACTGGTCCCTGGTGATGAATTAGGAATTGTCGACCCTGCCATTTCAGGCACTGGAGAAACAAAACTCTGGGTATTGGATGTAAATAATGTTCCATCAGGAACAGATAGTATAAGCTTTATTTTTCGAGATGGAACTTCTCCTACCACTACCAGCACGTATGCATGCAGGATATTAAGATCAGGTAGAAGAAATATGCAGGCTTTACCTATTATGAATCTTACATCAAGAACCAATATTCTTGGAGCAGGAAGTTCGTTCATCGCTTCCTTTACCAATATACTTTCATCAAGCGGTGCGGAATATTCGGAAGATTGGCAAATGTTCCGTCCAAATTCATGTGATAATTTTGAAGGATGTAGTCCAGACAGTATTTGTAACCTGGGTAGTTCCTATCAAACCTATTACGTCTATATGATGAATGAATGGATCAATCAGAACAGGTTAAATACGTCAAACTCATATCTATCTTATTTGGCTACACCCTTTTGGTCTTATGCCTTTACTCAAAAAGCAAACGTATCGTCCATTCTGCTCAATCCAACTTGTAGCACCGAGTTTAAAACAAAAGGATTAACAACAGCCATTGGATCATTTAGCTATTCTGGTTTTGAAGTAACAGTTGATCCTCACAGTTGTTCCGGAAGCATGCCAATCGGATGGTGTACAGAGTTTAAAGTATATAGTACAATATCTACAACTTCAACTTCACCAGCAGCTGTTACAAATTTAATTGATAATGTTGCTTATTTCATTCCCACTTCAGTATTCTGCGGAACTCCTAATATGTCATCTATCAACTATGGTTCACCTTCCGCTAACATGCATATGACAGCTGTATTGAATGATGGAAGAAAAATTCCTGTATATGTTACTACACACTGCTTCTTTGGTGACGGCGCAGTTTCCTGTGATTATATTCCGCAAATCAGTTGTTGTAGATCCGATAGTATCCTTAATCCGTACATTTGGAATTTAAAAGGAAACTGGAGACCCCTTCGCAACTTTGTTTATTTTGATAAGGTAGATTCTACATACGAGAGAAAACAAAGTGAAACTGTTTCTAACAACTTTAATTCATCCTTTACAAAGACCGATGGGACTGTAAGGAATTATAAGCCACTGTGGAAATATGTTACTGCTAAATGGCAATTAGAAGCCTATAATTCACCTTCATCCCCCTGGACATGGCAATCCATGATCACCATCCATAGCCCTTTTGTAGAAAATGAAAACAAAGATGCGCTGAATATATATTCCGCTGCGGTATATGGTTACAATCAGACTTTACCGATTGCAGTGGCTAAAAACGCTTTGATGCGTCAGATTGCTTATGAAGGATTCGAGGATCACTATATGAATGTATCAGGGGCCTGTCCTTATGTTCCTCATTTTAGTTTCGATGGCGGAACTGGCGTGGTTGTAACTTCCTCGTCGGCGCATACCGGTAAATATTCTTTAAAGCTAAATAATAATGATACGGTATCAATAAATCGCGCCATTCGAAATTACAGCTATACATCTGTAAGTAATGATCCAATCGGGTTAGTGAAAAACTTCAAATATAAACCGCAACATCTCATTGAAGCATTTTCTCCATTAGGAACAAATACTTCTACCGGTTATACTTATGGTTCAGTTTCTGCTAAAAAATGTGATGGAAATTATATTGTATCCTATTGGGTTAAAACCTCTAGTCCGTATGGTATAACAGGAGACCCATTAAAAATTTATGTAAACAATAGTTTGGTTACTTTAACTTCAACTGGCAATGATCAGGTTGTCGAAAATTGGAAACGCATTGAAAGATCCTTCAATATTTCCTCTGCTACACCTTCTAACATTCGCATTAAGTTAACCAATACAACAGGTGTTACTATGTATTACGATGATATCCGGATACATCCATTCAATTCCAGCATGAAAACTTTTGCATACGATTGGATTACTCAACGTCTAATGGCACAATTGGATGATAACAACTATGCCACCTTCTACGAATACGATGAGCAGGGTAACCTGGTACGCGTCAAAAAGGAAACAGAAAAAGGCGTAATGACGATACAGGAATCACGTCAAAGTATGAACAATCATTAATATGTGTACCATGAAAAAATTAAAAGGTATTTTTAGGACTGCCATGATGGGCCGTATTTGGCCTGTGATTTTTCCATTTCGATCAGGACATGGTAACAAGTCGGTAGAAAGAGGACAACACAGTCGAAGTGTAATTATATTGTTAGTTTTTATCCAGGCGGGGTCATTGTCATCAGCCCAAACCAGTTTAATCAATATTGATCTTCAACGTATCAACTTATCCATGTTCGAAACAAAGAATTTATACATGGAGATTGATTACAACCTTTACTTCAACGATGCCCTTCGTTCTCAAATGAAAGGTATCGTAAAAAAGAAGGATAGAATGTTGTATCAGCAGGTAGGCGGAATTACGGTGGTTAAGAATAAGGAATATTCTGTTTTTGTACATGCTGATAAAAAATTATTGGTAGTAGATCCTAACCCTGAATTAAAAGATCCCATAAGAAAGGAAGATTTACTTCGCTTAAATATCGACACATTAAAGAATTGGTTAATGGGTTCAGAACTCGCGGAGCAAAACAATCTTAGGATTATCACTTTCACGCTTAAAAAAGGAGAATATTCACGGATCGTGATTGAATATGATCGGGAAACCTACTTTCTAAGAAAAATGCAGTTATATGCCAGGGATGCACATACCTCAGTTGACCAACAACAATATAAGGTATGGATGGAAGTGGTATTTGCCAATGTTTCGGCCAACGTCGATTTTCCCATTGAAGATTTTTCATACGAGAAATATGTGACCATTAAGAATGAAGAAAATGTGAGATCAACCGGCAATTTCCGGGACTTTCATTTGATAAATAATCTACCCAAAAAAATTACTTATGAAAGAAAATAACATTCCTTTCAGAATGAGAACCATTTTTTTATGTGTACTTATTCCATTAATGTGTTTCTTAAAAGTACAAGCGGGCATTATTACCTATTTGGGTACTGGTCTAACGGTTGGTGGAACCCCAAATTTCCAGTTAAACAATACCGACTCAGTAAATGACGGCTTACCTTCATCTATGACCTATGGAAGTATGCAGGGGATTGTAACATTCGGGATTGATTGGGACCAAATGACCATGAACAGCACTTATCCGGCCAATCAATCTTATATAGTAGAAATTGTTGTAGCAGTAAAAGGCTGGAATCCCGCAGGCACCATGATCATCAATACCAACGAAACCTTAACGGTTAAATATAATCCAGTCATTAATGTAACGGAAGTGGATCGGGGTATTTATTCCTGTAGCGGAGTAAGGCGATTACATGCAAAAATATCATCCATTAAGGTAAACGGGATTCCCAAATTAAGCACGGCCGATATATTACCTAAACATATTTACTTACGCACAAGTTTAATAATAGAGCGGTATGCCACTTTTAATACTGCCACTGTTTGTTCCAGCTGGGTATCCACTTCACAAGGGTTAGGGAATACAAAAAATATTCAATGGAGTAGTATGGCCGGAGCCGAAGAATATGACGTGGAATGGACATATGTGGATCAATACGCTACGCCCCAAGCATTTGATTTTGTAAATAACAGTACACGGGTAACTGTACCGGCCAGCTATACCAATTACCAAATTCCGGTTATTTATCCCAGTGGAAAAATAGTATTTAGAGTAAGGGGAAGAGGTAGAGATTTAAGTGCAGCACCTTATACAAAAATTAGTTATGGTACCTGGACAGCCACAGGTGATTCAGCTTCCGTGTCTTCTTTGAGTACCAACTATAATTTTACACTCACGGCTATTGAGCCTGATAAGAATTGGCAATATACCATCAGCTTTGCCGAAGAGGCTAAACAAAAACAGATGATTTCTTATTTTGATGGTACACAAAGAAACCGCCAAAGTGTTACTTTCTTAAATACAGACCAGGTAGCTATTGTAGGTCAGACTATTTATGACCAAACGGGTAGACCTGCCATTCAAACTTTACCAGTACCTGCGTACACATTGAGTCATGGAGTGCAAGTAGCCGTTATTACATTGACATACAAAAATGATTTTAACCAGGATCAGGGAGGAAATAATTATGCCTGGGATGATTTTGACACTAGCCATACCTCCTGCAATGTAATTACGGAGAGCATGAAAACGAGCAGTGGCTCCGCCATGTATTACTCAGGAAACAATCCATTAAAAAATAATACTGTAGCCAATATTTATAATTTTCTACCGGATGCCAATGGATACCCATTTACACAGGTTGAATATATGCCCGATAATACTAACCGTGTCAGAAGACAAAGCGGAGTAGGAATTAATCACAGGTTAACAGGTAAAGATGAAAGTAACAATGACCATGTGGGGAAAGAAACCAAATATTATTATGCAACTCCATTTCAAAAGCAATTGGATCGGTTATTCGGTAATGAAGTAGGTTTTTATAAACATTATAAGAAAAATGCCGTGATCGATGCCAATGGTCAGATCAGTATAAGTTATCTGGATCCGCAAGGACGAGTGATCGCCACTGCGCTGGGCGGAGATACTACCAATACACCCAACTTGCAATCTTTAGGAAGTGCTAATACAAGTACCACTTTAACAGTTGATCTCCTGGACCAAACTGAAGTTAGTTATCAGGATATGAGTATTACGGCTACTTCTACTCATTTTGTAACTACCGCAGGAACTCATTCTTTTAGTTACACCGTAGCCACCCCCAGTTATAAAACCTGCTTACCGGTAGGTTGGTGTTTTGATTGTGTCTATGATCTTACCGTGAGCGTAAAGGATGAATGCGGGAATGAACTAGTTCCAGATAGTGTATCTCATAAAACCGTGGGAACGATGAATAACCATACTTGCGACTCCATAACTTTTAGCATCAATCCATCACCATTGAATCTAAGTTTATCGGTAGGAAGTTATGTGGTATGCAAAAAATTAAGGGTAAATCAGGCTACATTGGATTATTATACCGAGCAGTTTTTAGAAAACAGTCCGTGTATATTACCCCTAGATAGTTTTATTGCCGAAGAGATGGATAAGATAGATACGATGAAATGTTATGGAGGATGTGATGAATGTTTAGCGAGGCTGGGAACATATAGCTCGCATAGTAATGCAAGTTTACAATACGATCCCAATTACGATTATATGACCCAGGCACAGTATGATGAAGCCAAGGAAAAATGTAATAAGCTGTGCGAAGCAAAAACACCTTGCGATATTTTATATGAGCAAATGAAGAATGATGTTAGTCCTGGTGGGCAGTATGCAACTTACAATAATAGCACTTATGCAGTTACAGATAACTATTCTTTATTAAAAACGAGCGGAGGTTATTTGGGCAGTTATACCGGGATAAGTACCTATCATAATTTTGATGGAAGTACCTCCAGTGTAAATATTAGCAATACCGCCTATGCTCCTGCAAATTTAACGGTGCAATTGTTCGTACAAAACTGGCAAACCAGTTGGGCGGAGGACCTGGTGGGCTACCACCCTGAATATTGTTATTATGAATATTGCCTGGCCCACGAAAACAGTTATATCTATGATATGAATATGATGAATACGGCCACTTTTTTGGCTGCCAATGATAGCGGATTTGTAAACCCGATCTGGACCAGTGGAGACACCACTCATTTTCATCCCCGCCATAAAGATCCTTATTTTTTCAATGGGGGGACGCCAAATAGTTTACATCCTACCATGGATGATTCGTTGGACCATTTTGTCACTGCTCCTTCCCTTTATGATTTGTGGGGATTTATCGATTATATCCAGGACAATCATATGAATGCCAATTGCGGAACGAATAGTTGCTGGAGTGATTATGACTGGAGCATGTTCCGGGGAGGATACTTATCAGAAAAACAAAAAATCTGGAAAGCGCAAGTGACAGCCATTACCGGATGTCCTGATTTTAACGGGAATCCAAATGCATTTACTTCTAACTTAAAACTCCCCCGTTATGTATTTGATGCCTTTGGAAGTTTGGGAAATGATAGTTTAACCCATAATGATATTAATATCACTAATAATTCTTCTCCCCAGGCGATAACCACCGCAGCAGCCGGATTTATTGATGGAAACTGTGATACAATTTGCAGCGCTTATGCAGAAGAATGGATGTACAGGATCAGAAAGTGCGCTGGAATGAGTGATCCGGATTCGGTTGAGATCCGCAATAGGTTAATAGATGCTTGCAGGGGAAATTGTGATGCCGATAACCCGTTGGGCGGAGTAGAGTATGACGAAGTAGATGCAATCCTTATTGATGTCTTGGGAGCAGGCTATGCCAATGATACTTGTAATGCGATTGGAATCGTACAACCTGTGCAAAACGGACCAGGCGCATTTGGTATGGTACCTATGGATCAATGTGCCTGCGATAAAGTATTAGCAGCCCATGTTCAATTTGATACATTGGCAGCTACAGGTAATTTACCCGCAGGGATTTGCAGCGAACAACAAATGTTTACCAGCTTGTTTGGGAATAATGCGAACATGGCCAATTTCGACCAATTGGAATGTTTTTGTTTGCAGCAGGGATTAATAGCGAATGATACTATTATAACAAGTAGCAGTGCAGGGCCGGTAACAACCATTGTAGCACCCAATTGTGATGCTATCATGAACTATTATGTACAATCATCAACAGATACAGCAGAGCTATTTATTCAACAAATGGTGATGTTGTTTAATCAACATTGGGCACTTGATTCATGTCACGAGGGGACATATAACTTGTCTGATTTAAATCTACCAATAGATTTCTTACAAACCAGTTGCAGTAGTTGTTTTACCACCTATACTACCGATATGTTATCCTCGGGACCATCCCCTAACGCGGTTAAATTTACTTTACATAATAGCTGCGGATCTGATTGTAGTTTTATTCTTACGGATTATTCTGATCCCTTTGATCCTTTTACACCCTGTACTAATAATTTAACCATTAGACCACCTGCCAATATAAACAGTAATGCCTCACAGGACTCAATGTTCGTAGGAACATGGATAGATCCCTACGGACCAGGGTTGTATGTGAATATTTTTTATGGGAATTATGTAACTGATTCGGCGAGGATGTACTTCTGGACGGATTGTTTTAGCATGAATACGGAAGTATACTGTTCCACTAGTTTTGATACCACCATGTATGTACCTTATACCTTGGCATGTGAGCAGTGTTTGACTTGTGCTTTGATCGATACGGCTTATGCACATCTCGTAAATGACTACCCCTTTATCGCATCGATGGGCGCAGCGGATACAGTCCACATTATACACTACCTTAACACCTTTATCAATCAAAACTATCACCAGAACTTTTCAGTGATCCAGTTAATGGACCAACTGGAGCAATGTTCCTCCAGCAGCAATCCCGATACCCTGGAATTCTGTTATGAGCCCATGTTCACCAATTATAACAATCCGAATAATGAATGCGTCGATTTTTTGATCCGGACCGCATTAAGTAATGCAGAAAGTCATTATCATTCTTACATTGATTCGGTCAGCGCCGCGTTCAGAGACGCCTTTATCAAAAAAATGTTTATCACCGGTAGAAACTTTTACCATGGGATTTACGGATAAAGAGTTCCATTATACCTTATACTATTATGACCAGGCAGGAAACCTGATCAAAACCGTTCCACCCGCTGGAGTTGTTCCGATTACAGTGACGAATACCTTAGACTCTGTACAAAAATACAGGCTCAATATCAGTAGTATTCGTATCATGCCCAAACATAAATTGATTACCAATTATAAATACACTACGCTCAACCAACCTGCCGAACAACGAACACCTGATGGAGGATTGACAAAATACTGGTATGATATATTAGGAAGATTGGTGATCAGTCAGAATGACCAACAGCAAAATAGCGGATATTATAGCTATACCAAATATGATGATTTAGGCCGGATTAAAGAAGTAGGGCAGGTGTTGCGGAATGATACTGTAATGAATGAAACCAAGGCAGCCAATGTATTTTATTTGAATAATTGGATTAGCGCAGGAACCAAAACGGAGATCACAAAAACGGTATACGACAAACGTAAATTAAGCGTATTAGCTAAATTTACAGATGGTCAGATCAACCTAAGAAATCGCATAGCTTATACAACCTATGCAGAAAGTTATAATGCGCAGGATACTATTTACGATAATGCTACGCACTATAGTTATGATATCCATGGGAATGTAAAAGAAATATTGCAGGATAATCCATTTTTTACGATCCAATCGCAACAATTTAAAACTATTTTTTACACTTATGATCTTGTCAGTGGGAATGTATTAACGGTAACCTACCAATACAAACAAAAAGACCAGTATTTTCACAAATACAGCTATGATGCAGATAACCGTTTGTTAACTGCACAAACGAGTCGTGAAAATACGTTATGGGATTTAGATGCCAGATATGTTTATTATTTGCATGGGCCTTTAGCGCGGGTGGAATTAGGAGATAACAAAGTACAGGGAATGGATTACGCCTATACCATACATGGCTGGATCAAAGGAATCAACTCAAACACGTTACAGATCCATCGTGATATGGGAGGTGACGCCAGAGCCAGCACCACTCATGCAAAATTCGCGCGGGATGCTGCATCGTATAGCATAGGATATTATGAAGGCTATACTACAGGTAGTGTTACTTACCCAGCCGATTATGTAGGCATCAGAAGTTATGGATTGGATACTCAGTTTGTGATTTCAACTACGAGTGTGGGTAGTAATGTGATTGCCACTAGTCAGGTGAGTTTATTCAATGGTAACATTAGTTATATGGTAACCGGTTTGCCTAATTGCTCTACCTACAATGCAAGTTATACGCTCGATCCTGATCCATTGGGATCTGTATATAGATATGACCAGTTGAACCGGATCGTAAAAATGAAAGCATTTTTGGATAAAAGTTATTTGGTTACCAACAATAAGTGGAATACCACGTCAGCCAATGCTGGAATGACCTATTTTAATAAATATAGTTACGATGCCAACGGTAATCTACTACAATTACATCGGAGAGGAGATCAAAGCGGGTCGAATTTAAGCCAGGATTCGTTAAATTATGCCTACGCAACCGGGGGTAGTGGATATTATAATGGCCAAACATTGAACAGACTGAGTAGTATTACCGAATTACAAACCACTACGGCCCGCTATAGCGGCGACATTGATAACAACAGTAATTATACCTATGATGATATTGGCAATTTAATTGGCGATAGTGGAGAGGAAATCAATGGTATAAGATGGAGCGTATATGGAAAAGTAAAAAGAGTAATAAGAACTACCGGAAGTGTTAAAAGCGATCTTGAGTTTACTTACAATTCCGCAGGGCAAAGGGTCATCAAACTGGAAAAGCCCCGCAACAGTAGCGGCGTATTGAATCAGAGTAAATGGGTGTATACCTATTATATCCATGATGCTCAAGGTAATATCATGGCGACTTATACGTTAAGCTACAAAAAAGTAGGCGGATCGGCAGATGCACCCAAAATAGAAGAGCGAATGACCGTAAATAATTTTATGATGTACGGATCAAGCCGTTTGGGAACTAAGGAAGATACCTTAACTTTGAGTAAAAGATATTTTACGGTGAGCACCTGGAATGCAGATAGTAGTTTTAACGGTACCACCGGTACCTCAACTGTAACTTTACCTGCTTTGGATGCTAATCACTGCAACCGGGAAACCGGTTATAAAGAATATGAATTGAATAACCATTTGGGTAATGTACAAGCTACAATAACGGATAGAAAAGTACAGGTATCAAGTACCCCATTTACCACGATCACAAGTTGGTTGCCGGATGTAAATACGATTTATGATTATTATCCTTTCGGGGCGCCTATGCCTGGTAGAAATTTGGCGCTGGCACCATGTAGCACAACTGTAAGCAATGTAACCAACACGGTGGTAAATGAAGTTTTCACGGGTAATACGGGTAGTTTTAGCGCCATTAGCAGCACATTAAGTGGCACCACCAATGTTTTAGTAATGACGAAAACAGGTTCACCTGCTAATTATGGGGCGAGCAGGACCTTTACCCATATAAATGGGGTTGTATACAATGTAAGTTTTACGCTGGGTTTAGGAACTTGCAGTGGACAAACTATTACGGTAAAAGTAAAAGATCCAAGTAGCGGAACAATCACCACGCAAACATACACCACGGCAGGTAGTAAATCCTTTAGTTTTACGGCAACGGCAAATGGAACCGGTAGTATAGAATTTACCTGCCCTGGCACCGTAGGTACCTGCACCAAATTTGATATTGACAATGTATTGATAACGTATGGTAGTCAGAGTGTAGGAAAGGCTTGTGGTGGTGGAATAGATTCATACATGTTCGGTTTTAATGGCATGGAAAAGACTAACGAAGTGTATGGAGAAGGAAATGAATATACTTCAGATTTCCGGCAGTATGATCCTCGAATCGCAAGGTGGACTAGTATCGATCCTGTTTCCAAAGAATTTGAATCTTCTTATGCGGCTTACTCAAATAACCCTATTTATTTTGTAGATCCGCATGGGGCAATGGCAGAAGGAAATGAAGCAGGCAACGGTGATGGCGAGAAAACAAAAAAAAGTGTGGTGATATTTTCAAAGGATTCAGAAGATGGAGATCCAGGCGGTGACCCGAATGATGCTTTGGAAACGATGCTTAATCAAGCCAAAAAAGGAGATGTGTATATAATATATGCTGATACCCCGGAAGAACTACAAAAGGGATTTGATGAGTTTAACAAATTATATACCCTAGAAAATGTTTTTGCAGCATCTCATGGAAATAGAGATAAGGCTGGTTTTCATTTGGGAGGTAGGTCAATAACACCCTCTAATTACAATTCAGGCAATTCTGAAAAAATGCTAGAGGTGGTAAAAAACAATTTATCGGCGGATAGTAAAGTGGTTATCCTAGCGTGTCATGGAGGAAGTACTTATAACGGTGGTGCCGAAATGGTAGGAAACCTTGCTAATTATTTTGGAACCCCTGTTATAGCAAATCAGTCTTGGACCAGTTCGGGTGGAGCATTTACAGGAAAATCTACAAATTCGTTGAATGCATGGAAACAGCCATATAACATTAGCGCAGGTACGAGTGCTGCTTATGATCAAGCGGGTTATTGGACAGTTGGATTACCTAGTACCTCACCAATGCTTTCCCACGTTTCCAAAGATTTAATGATTGGGGACAATACGTATCGAACGGGATCGTTAATTATCCATTCGAACGGAACATTAGGAGTTGAGATGAATTGGGGTGAAACACCAAATGAAAGCAATCCCTTTATGACCAATAACAAACTTTATGGAATCATGAAGGATAATCAATCTGATACTTTTGATAGCTACATTAAGAAAACTAATTAATTAATGAATTCAAAAAAAATATCTGTACAAATTGGAGGCATTGTAATTTTATTATTTATTTCGTGTGGAAATCAAATTGGTAAGAACAAAACAATGGATCAAGATAAATTAGCATTTAAGAAGATAAAGTATTTTAAAGACTTTGATATTTATAACTTTTCTACCAGTAAGGAGGAATATGATAGCCCACCTAACTATCCTTATGTCGAATATGAAGAAATACCTCAAAAAAAGGAAGTGAGAATAAAATTCTGTTGGGATGACAAGAAGAATTACGAGGAATATTTTGAAAAGAAACAAGATTTCTTTTTCAAAAAAGCGATTTATGAGGGTGATGGAGTTTTTTCGGAGAATGTGTTTTTATATGTCAAAGATGGAGTCAGATATCAATACATTTACTATCAAGATAGTATCAGTCACAAAAACTCTCCTCAAGAATTCTTCTTGAATGAATTTTCGGTCGAAACCAATCAAATGCGTAGGACAATCATTTTAAATAACCCAGAAAATGAATTTCAACCCAAAGAGTTGTTTAAACATGGTCCCAACGAAATTAAAGTGAGTAGGGACTTGATATACTCTGAAACCATTGAGACGTATTCAATCAACAAAGAAATTCTTTCTGTAACATCAAAAACATCTTTTAGTAACGGAAATAAGAAAGAAGGAAAAAAATGTTATGACTTATTGGGAACTTCTCTAAATTGGTTTCATTATTTTGGATTGGGCTTTAGACAAGATTGTTGAAATTTTTTGCATTATCGGGAATCTTCTTGTGTCCTTTTCGTGGGCCTACCTATTACTGGAACCTCACAGAAAATTATAAATTATGTATGGAATCATTGTAAGAAAGTACAGAACCATTCTGGAAGATCCCCGAGTGAGTAGCTTCCCTGAGTCTCCAAGCTACTATTTTGTGGTAGTTATCCTGCTAGTGTAAGGGAGAAGGATTACAATTGGTGTATAGGATAGGTTGATATTATAATATAACAGAGTTGAAATAAAATGCAAAGCTATAAATTGGCTGCATGGCATCATGGCGGCATCATTATATTCCACAGTTTTACATTCGCAAGTTTGCCGATGAAAGCGGGATGCTATTTGTATATGACAAACAAAGCGGCAGTTTAAATCAGAGGCCATCGAAATCGGTATTCTTCGAACCTGATCGCAATACGATAGATGGTCATGACAATCTAGAGAAATTATATGCCGAGATGGATAGTAAATTATCCAAGTCAATAACACGGTTGAATCAGGGACAAGAAATAACGGATGAAGATTTCTACGACCTTTTATTTTTTGTCCAGGTACTTAAATGGCGCATACCTGCAAACGATGAGCATTTCGACAAGCTGGTTAAGGATTTAAGTTTGGATGATCTAAAAGTAAAGATTCGGATCGGATCGAAAAATGTTGAAGAGCCGATGGTTAGGAAGCATCTTCTTAATTCTACGGCGTTCAAGGAATCGAAACGTTTAATGATTCCCTTCATCCCCTACTATGATCCAGAACACATTTTAAAGGTAATGAGGGATGTTTTTGTAAAT
>Ga0170475_126707780_pt1 | contig 22543 bp, 24 predicted proteins | sample Soicark_Litter_5_FD_111474 | JGI IMG/M metagenome (GOLD analysis project Ga0170475, IMG submission 111474) | Avena fatua rhizosphere microbial communities from Hopland, California, USA. Combined Assembly of 48 SPs
CGTCGACAACGCGCTGAATTACACGCCAGCTGGAGGCATCGTCACGGTACGCGTCGTGGACGACCCGTTCGGCCAGGTGGTCGTGCTGCAGGTGGAGGACTCGGGGCCCGGCATCCCGGTCGCGGAACGCGAGAAGGTGTTTCAGCCCTTCTATCGCGCCCTGGGCACGAACGTGGACGGCTCGGGCCTCGGCCTGGCCATCGTCGCCGAGATCGCCATGCAGCACCAGGCCGAGGTCTCCCTTGAGGAGGCAAGCCTGCGCTCGCTGGCCGGCGGCACACCGGCCGGGCCGGGCGCGCGGTTCACCGTGCGTTTCCCTGCTGCGCCGACCGACACAGGGGTCGCCGGGCCGCTTCCCAAAGGTTGACCCACCGTGTGGACCACTGCACGGCCGCATAGACTCGGCCCAGGCCACCCGAGGATCCGCCATGCCCGACGACGCCCGCCCGATAGATCCACATGCCTCGACCATCCGCCACCTCGACCTGGCACTGCAAGGCGGTGGATCCCAGGGCGCGTTCACATGGGGCGTGCTCGACAGGCTGCTCGGGGACGGCCACATCGAGTTCCACGGCATCTCCGGCACCAGCGCCGGTGCGATCAATGCGAGCGTGATGGCAACCGGATTCCAGCGCGGTGGGCGCGAAGGCGCACGCCAGGCGCTGCGGGACTTCTGGATGGACGTGAGCCAGTCCGGATCGATCTTTGCCCCGTTCTCGACGGGGACAGTGAACCACACCCTCGACATGCTGCCGGGCTACCAGTGGGCGAGCTCGTTCTTCCGGTCGTTCAGCCCGTACGAGTTCAATCCGCTGAACTTGAATCCCTTGCGCGATGTGCTGTATCGCCACGTCGATGAGCGTGCGATCCGCGATGGCTCGTTGCACTTGTTCATCACGGCCACCAGCGTGACCACCGGGCAGCCAAGGGTGTTCACGAACCAGGACCTGAACCTGGACGCGCTGCTCGCGTCGGCCTGCCTGCCGTTCCTGTTCCAGGCCGTGACCATCGGCGACGATGCTTATTGGGACGGCGGCTACACAGGCAACCCGGCGATCTACCCGCTGATCTACCAAACGGAGTTCCTCGACATCTTGCTCGTGCGCATCAATCCGCTCGTGCGCGAGGGCGTGCCACACCGCACCGACGAGATTCTGGACCGCATCAACGAGATCACATTCAACGCGGGCCTGATCTCCGAGATGCGTGCGATCTCGTTCGTGTCGCGGGTCGTGCGCGAGGGCAAGCTGGACCCTGGCCGCTACAAGGACTTGCGCCTGCACATGGTGGCCGACGACAAGCACTTGGCCGACTTCGGTGCCGCATCCAAGTTCAACACCGACCGCACGTTCCTCGAGGAGCTGTTCGCATTGGGGCATGCCGCCGCAAGCCGTTGGCTGAGAAAGCACCGCGACGACATCGGCGTGAAGCCCTCGCTCGACATCGACAACGAGTTCTTGAGGGTGCCCAAGCCGCGGTGAGCGTCCCAGCGGGAGTCCACGGGGGCTGGCGGCCCCGGCATTCGATGGACGGTCAGCCGTTCATGAAGCGGCGGGCCTTCGAGATGGACATCAAGATGCCCAGGCCCAGTCCGAGCGTCACCATCGCCGTGCCGCCATAACTGATGAACGGCAACGGCACGCCCACGACGGGCAGGATGCCGCTGACCATGCCCATGTTGACGAAGCAGTAGGTGAAGAAGCTCAATGTGATGGCGCCGGCCAGCAACCGTGAGAACAGCGTGGGCGCGTCGGCTGCGATCATGAGGCCCCGGAAGATGAGGAAGGTGAACCCGAGCAGCAGCGCGATGCAGCCGATCAAACCGAATTCCTCGGAGAACGCGGCGAAGATGAAGTCGGTGGTGCGCTCGGGGATGAATTCCAAGTGCGTCTGCGTGCCCTTCATGAACCCCTTGCCGTGCACGCCGCCGGAACCGATGGCGATCATCCCCTGGATGATGTGAAAGCCCTTGCCGAGCGGGTCGAGGCTCGGATCGAGCAGCGTGCACACGCGGTCCTTCTGGTAATCGCGCAACAGCGGCGCCCAGGAGACGCCGGGCTGGCAGATCTGATCCTCGGACATGATGAGCCCGCCGACACCGAGGGCACCAACCAGCACCACGGGGATGATCAACTTCCATGACAAGCCGGCGAAGAAAATCACGAACAGCCCCGCAGACAGCACGAGGATGGCCGTGCCCAGGTCGGGCTGCTTGGCAATCAGGCCCACCGGCACGAGGAGAATGCCAACCGCCGCCACGAAATCGAGCGTGCGCAACTGGCCCTCCCGCCGCTGAAACCACCAAGCGAGCATCAGGGGCGTCGCAATCTTCAGCATCTCGCTTGGCTGGATGACCATGCCCACGTTGAGCCAGCGGGTGGCGCCCTTTTTCGTGATGCCGAACAGTGCCACCGCCACCAGCAGCATCACCCCGATGGCATAAAGCGGCACGGCCATTGCCATCAGGCGCTGCGGCGGCACCTGGGCGACCACGAACAAGATGCCAAGGGCGATCAGCATGTTGCGGCCATGGTCGACGAAACGGGTGCCGTGGTCGAAGCCGGCCGAATACATGGTGAGAAGGCCTCCTGCGGCCAGCAGCACGACAGCGAGGAACAAGGGGCCATCGAACCCGATGAAGACCGGCTTGAGCCGCGCCCACGCCGACGGTTTCTTGAACACGGCGTTCATCGAGAGGCTCCGGATGCAGCACGCTTGGGGGCGGGGGCAGAGGCCACAGGTGGGGCCGGCACGACAGGCGCGGCGGGCACCACCGGCCCCGTCACCGCCACGGAGGGCGCGTTGCCGGGCAACGGGATGCCCGATGCGGCGCGCGCCACACCCACTGGTGCGGCGGTCTTGCCTTCGCGCGTCAATGCCACATCCTCGACGCTCGGGTACTTCCCGAGGAGCGCATAGTCGATCACCCTTCGGGCGATCGGAGCTGCCGCGGCCGCACCGAAGCCGGCGTTCTCGACGATGACGGCCAGCGCGATCGTCGGCGCCTCGAGCGGCGCGAATGCGGTGTACAGGGAGTGGTCGCGACGATGTTCCTCGAGCTTCGTCGCGTTGTATTTTTCGTTCTGCCGAACACCCACCGCCTGCGCGGTGCCGGTCTTGCCACCGCTCTGGTACCCGGCGCCCATGAAGACGCGGGTGGAGGTACCCTCCTGCGTCACACCATGCATCGCCTTCATCACGAGCTCGACATGTTCGGGCTTGAGTGGCAGTGGCTCGAGCGCGTCGTGGGTGACGTCGCGGCGTTCGCGCGTCACCACGTCCTCGACCTGGCGGACCAGGCGCGGCTTGAAGCGCTGCCCCCCGGACACCAGCGTGGACAGCGCACTCGACAGCTGCAGCATCGTGAAGTTGTTGTAGCCCTGGCCGATACCAAGCGAGATCGTTTCACCGGCGTACCACTTCTGCATCTCTGGCTTCTTGTAAGCCCGCTTCTTCCAGCTCGTGGACGGCAGCAAGCCGGTCACTTCGCCCTCGAGGTCGATGCCCACCTTGCGGCCGAAGCCGAACGGCTCGAGCTGTTCGTGAATCAGGTCCACCCCCATGTCATTGGCGAGCGAGTAGTAATAGACATTGCTCGACTTGACGATCGAGCGGGTCATGTCGACCTGACCCAGGCCGCCGTCGCCGTGACTTCGGAAGGTGTGATTGCCGAACTGGAACGTGCCGCCGTCGTACGTGATCTGCGTGGGGGTGCGCTTGCCTGTGGCGAGTGCGGCCATCGCCATGAAAGGCTTGAATGTGGACCCCGGTGGGTAGGTGCCCCGCAGGGCGCGGTTGAGCAGCGGTTTGTCGATGGATTCGTTCAGCTCGCGCCACGATTCGACGTCGATGCCGTCGACGAACAGGTTCGGGTCGAACGTGGGTTTGCTCACGAACGCGAGGACTTCTCCAGACCGCGGGTCCATCGCCACCAGGGCACCGCGCCGATCGCCGAACAGTTCCTCCACCATCGCCTGCAGCCGGATGTCGATTGACAGCACCAGCTTGTTGCCGGGCGTGGCCGGATGGCTCTTCAGGCGGCGCACCGCCCGCCCGCCGGCGCTTGTCTCCACCTCGTCGAAACCCGTGATGCCGTGCAGTTCGGATTCGTAGCTCTGCTCGATCCCGAGTTTGCCGATGTATTCCGTACCACGGTAGTTGTCGATCTGCTCCTCCGGCCAGTCTTCCATGGCCGTCTTTTCGGTCTGGTTGATGCGGCCGATGTAGCCGATGAGGTGCGACCCCACCTCGCCGAGCGGGTAATTGCGAAACAGTCTCGCCTTGATGTCGACGCCGGGGAAACGGAACCGCTGGGCAGTGAACTTGGCCACCTCCTCGTCGGTCAGCCGCGTGCGGATGGGCAGCGACTCGAAGCTCTTGCTTTCGTCGATGAGGCGCTTGAAGCGCTTTCGGTCGCGGGCGGTGATGTCGATAAGCGGGGCCAGCGCGTCGATGGTGGCATCGAGGTCGTCCACCTTCGACGGGGTGATCTCGAGCGTGTAGGCCGAATAGTTGTTGGCCAGCACGACACCGTTGCGGTCGACGATCAGCCCGCGGTTGGGCACCACCGGCACCACAGAGATGCGATTGTTCTCGGCCCGGGTGGACAGCTCCTCATGCCGCAACACCTGCAGCACGACAAGACGCGCCAGCAGCAGGCCGAATGCCAGGAGCACGAAGCCGGCAGCGGCGATCAACCGGGTTCTGAACCGGCTCAGCTCCCGTTTGACGTTCTTGAGCTCGGTCATTGGGCCCCCACGTCGCTTGCGCGCCTGCCCCCCGAGGGGGCGCCAACGGTCGCCCGGGAAACCCGGGCTCGGTTGTGGCTTGATCTGGCGCTTCGCTTCGCTTGCTTGCCTGTCGCCCGCGCTTCGGGGCTTCGCTGCGCTCGCCCTGTGGTTGTCATCCCGGCGATGGCCGGGATTTCCGAAGGCAGGCGCCACGCGTCATCCACGCATCGCGGCTTTAGCCGGGATGACGGGGGTGGGGTCCGCGAAAACAGCAGCGCGCTCAGCATCACAATGGACGGTTCTTGTCGCTGTCGGGCGGTCTGCGTTGAGGCGCCAGGAGCAGCAAGGACACCACAGGCCACAACAGGCTTTCGAATACCGGTGCCAGCAACAATTCCCAGCCGGGGAACATGCCGCCCACCAACATTCTCACGGCCAGCGAGACTGCGTGGGCCGCGAGGAACAACGGCAAGATGTGCAGGGCCTGTGTGAGCAGGTCGAACCACAACAGGCGGCGGTGGATGGTGATCGCGAAATAGCTCAACAGGGTGTACGCAAGTGCGTGCTGGCCCAGCACGGCGCTGTCGTGAACATCAATCAGCAGCCCGAACATGAAAGCCGAGCCCACCCCCACACGACGCGGCTGGTGGACGTTCCAGAACACCAGCACCAGCGCCAGCACGTCAGGCAACGCCGGGTTGCGACCGAAGGGCACAAGGTTGCAGGCAAGGGCCACCAGGAGTGAAAACCACACGAACAGCGGATTCACCGGCAGCAAGAGCTGGTCAGCACCACGGGGCATCATTTGCGGCCTCCTTTCCGGGCAGCGACCACCGGCTTGGAAGGCTCCGCTTCGGGCTTCGGCGGCATCTGGAGGCCGACCGGTTCCAGGACGAGCACATGCCGGACGCTGTCGGGCGACGCGAGCGGGGTGAGAGCGATGCGCGCAAAGCCGGATTCGACCCGCCGGTCGACCTGGGTCACCTTGGCCACGGGCACGCCGGCCGGATAGACGCCATCCACGCCAGACGTGGAGAGTTCGTCACCGACTTGCACGTCGGCGTTGCCGGCCATGAACCGCAGCTCGAGGCCGGCGCCATTGGGGTTGCCGAACGCGGCGCTTCGGGCCTGCGTGCGGTTGTTCAGCACGGGAATGGCCGCTTCCTTGTCGGTCAGCAGCGTGACCTCCGCACTGTACGGGTACACGCGAGTCACTTGCCCCAGCACGCCAGCTTCGTTGATGACCGGCGATGCCAATGCGATTCCCTCGCGCGCGCCGCGGTCGATGATGACCTTGCGCGAGTAGGGATCGGGCGCGTCGTAGAGGATCTCGGCCGACTGCGAGCGCACCTTCAATGCCGGGCGCAAATCGAGCAGCGCGCGCAGCCGGATGTTCTCCTGCATCAACTGGTCGACGCGGGCGGAACGCGCCGCCTGGGACGACAACTCCTGGCGAGCCTTGGCCTCCTCTGCCAGCGCGTGTTCGAGCCCGAGGAAGTACTCGGCCCCTCCTTGCCAGGCGTCCACCGGCGTGCGCAGTACCCTTTCGACCGGATGCAGCACCGTGGCCATCACGGCCCGCAGCGGCTGCGTCAGGTGAAAGCGGGTGTCGGCAACCATCAGGAACAGCGCAAGTGCCGAGAAGAACATCAGGCGCGTCAGCGCCGACGGCCCTTGTCGGAAGAACGGTGGCGGCGTCCGGTCGAGCATCCCTAAAGCCATGGGTGAACCCGTGTCGGCAGATCGGTGGTGTCAGAGGCTTGCACGGGGCGAGCCCCAGCAGGCCCCGCGCATCAAGAGGTCACTCGGACGTGAAAATGGAGCCCAGGCGTTCCATGCGCTCGAGCGCCATGCCGCACCCGCGCACGACGCAGGTGAGCGGATCTTCGGCGACCAGCACCGGCAAGCCGGTTTCCTCAGCGAGCAGGCGGTCCAGGTCGCGGAGCAGCGCACCGCCGCCCGTCAGCATCATGCCGCGTTCGGCGATGTCGGCACCCAGTTCCGGCGGTGTCTGTTCCAGGGCATTCTTGACCGCCGAGACCATCTGGTTGAGCGGATCGGTCAGCGCTTCCAGAATTTCGTTGCTGCTGATCGTGAAGCTGCGGGGCACACCCTCGGACAGGTTGCGTCCCTTGACTTCCATTTCCTTGACCTCGGAGCCTGGGAAGGCGCTGCCGATGTTTTTCTTGATGGCCTCGGCGGTGGGTTCGCCGATCAACATGCCGTAGTTGCGGCGGATGTAGTTGATGATGGATTCGTCGAACTTGTCGCCACCGACGCGGATGCTGCCCTTGTAGACCATGCCGCCAAGCGAGATGACACCGACCTCGGTGGTCCCGCCGCCGATGTCGACGACCATCGAACCACTGGCTTCCGACACCGGCAGGCCGGCGCCGATGGCCGCGGCCATCGGTTCTTCGATGAGGTACACCTCGGATGCGCCTGCGCCCAGCGCGGATTCACGGATGGCGCGGCGTTCGACCTGGGTGGACCCGCAGGGGACGCAAATGATGATGCGCGGGCTGGGCCGGAGCATCTTCGAGTCGTGGACCATCTTGATGAACTGCTTGAGCATCTGCTCGGTGACGGTGAAGTCGGCGATCACGCCGTCCTTCATCGGGCGGATGGCTTCGATGTTGCCGGGCACCTTGCCGAGCATGGCCTTGGCTTCGGCGCCCACGGCCTGGATGGTCTTCTTGCCGTTGGGACCGCCTTCGTGACGAATGGCCACGACAGAAGGTTCGTCGAGCACGATGCCCTTGCCGCGGACGTAAATCAGCGTGTTGGCAGTGCCCAGGTCAATGGCGAGGTCGGTGGAGAAGTAGCGGCGCAGGGATGCGAACATGGATTTGAGGTGTTGGGTCGTCTGGCTGTCGGTGCAGGCGCCTCGGTCGGCCAGGCGTGCGCCTGGGGGACCGGACACGGGCTCGGAGTGCAGGCTGGGCGACGTGGTTCCGTGGATGGGATGGCGGATGCCCGCGCAGGCGAATTGGACATCGCCCGCGTGAGCGCAAAAATGGTTTCAAGCCCGGCGGCGGTGAAACAGAACCCCGGCGGATGGCACTGGGGCGGTCGCACACCCGAAAGGGCTTGTGGATAACCGGGGATAATACTGCATCACCCTTCGTTTTCGCCCACGCGGCGACCTCTTCTAGAGCGCATTTTCAATGGCACTGACCCCTGACGACGTCAGCCGCATCGCCAACCTCGCACGCCTGGAACTGAAGGCACCCGAGCAGGCCGCGATGCTGCAGCAACTCAATGGCTTTTTCTCCATCGTCGAACGCATGAGAGCATCGACACCAGCGGCGTCGAGCCGCTGTACACCCCATTGTCCGCCGTGCAGGACGTGGCGCTGCGGCTCCGCGAGGACCGCGCCACTGAAACCAACCAACGCGAGCAGAACCAGCGCAGTGCCCCGGCCGTCGAAGATGGCCTGTTCCTTGTTCCGAAGGTCATCGAATGAGTTCGTCCCTGCACACCCTCGGCGTGGCCGGGCTCGGCCGCGCGCTCGACGCCGGCACGGTTTCCAGCGTCGAATTGACGAAACACCTGCTCGCACGAGTTGCGACTCATGAACACCTCGGCGCATTTCTGACCACGGACACGGAACACGCGCTGGCCCAGGCCGTCGCAGCCGACACCCGCAGGGCGAAAGGCGAACGCGGGCCATTGCTCGGGGTGCCACTTGCGCACAAGGACATCTTCGTGACGACCGCGCTGCCGACAACGGCCGGCTCCAAGATGCTTGTGGGCTACCAAAGCCCCTTCGACGCCACCGTGGTGCGCCACCTTGCCGAAGCCGGGATGGTGACGCTCGGCAAGCTCAACTGCGACGAGTTCGCCATGGGCTCCAGCAACGAGAACTCGGCCTACGCCCCCGTCAAGAACCCATGGGACGTGACCCGCGTACCCGGCGGATCGTCCGGCGGCTCCGCCGCCGCGGTCGCCGCGCGCCTGGTACCCGTGGCCACCGGGACCGACACGGGCGGCTCCATCCGACAACCGGCGAGTTTCACGGGCATCACGGGCATCAAACCCACGTACGGCCGTGTATCCCGCTACGGCATGATCGCCTTTGCGTCGAGCCTGGATCAGGCCGGCCCGATGGCACGAAGCGCACAGGACTGCGCGCTGCTGCTGACCGCGATGAGCGGGTTCGACGAACGCGACGCCACGAGTGCCGAGCGGCCCAGGACAGACTACGCCGCCGCGATTGCCGCGCCCCGGGAAGGGGCCACCGCGGCCCAGCCGCTCAAAGGGCTGCGCATCGGCTTGCCGGCCGAGTTCTTCCCCCAGGCGCTGGCCGCCGACGTGAACGGCGCGGTGCGCGCCGCGCTGGCCGAATTCGAGAAGCTTGGTGCCACGCTGGTCGACGTGAGCCTGCCCCGCACCGAGCTGTCGATTCCCGTGTACTACATCATTGCGCCGGCCGAAGCCTCGTCGAACCTGAGCCGCTTCGACGGCGTGCGCTATGGCCACCGCGCGGCCCGGTACGACGGCTTGGTCGACATGTACAAGAAGAGCCGGGCAGAAGCGTTCGGCGACGAGGTCAAGCGCCGGATCATGATCGGCACCTACGTGCTGAGCCACGGCTACTACGACGCCTACTACCTGCAGGCGCAGAAGTTGCGCCGCATGATCGCCGACGACTTCCAGGCCTGCTTCCGGCAGTGCGACGTGATCGCAGGCCCGGTTGCTCCCACCGTCGCATGGAAGCTCGGCGACAAGAGCGATGACCCGGTGGCCAATTACCTGGCCGACATCTTCACGCTGCCAGCCAGCCTTGCCGGCCTGCCCGGCATGAGTCTGCCGGCGGGCCTTGGGGATGCCGGCATGCCCGTCGGGTTGCAGCTGATTGGCAACTATTTCGAGGAAGGCGCCCTGCTGCACGCTGCGCACGCGTTCCAGCGCGCCACCGATTGGCACGCCCGCACCCCGACCGGCTACTGACCGCACCATGTCCACAATGTCCAAACTCATCCGGGGCTACGAGGTCGTGATCGGCATCGAGACCCACGCCCAGCTGTCAACCCAAAGCAAGATCTTCAGCGGCTCGAGCACGCGGTTCGGCGCCGCACCGAACACGCAGGCGTCCGCAGTGGACCTCGCGTTGCCCGGAACGCTGCCCGTGATGAACCGCGGGGCGGTCGAACGCGCCATCCGCTTCGGCCTGGCCGTCGGCGCGAAGGTCGCGCCGCAGTCGATCTTCGCGCGCAAGAACTACTTCTATCCCGACCTGCCGAAGGGCTATCAGATCAGCCAGTACGAAATCCCGGTGGTGCAGGGGGGCGCGCTCGAGTTCTACGTCGGCGATGCCAAGCACAAGGTGAACCTGACGCGCGCCCACCTCGAGGAGGACGCCGGCAAGTCGCTGCACGAAGACTACGCGGGCCAGACGGGCATCGACCTGAACCGCGCGGGCACGCCGCTTTGGAGATCGTGACCGAACCCGACATGCGGTCGAGCGTGGAGGCCGTCGAGTACGCGCGCACGTTGCACGAGCTCGTCAAGTGGATCGACATCTGCGACGGCAACATGCAAGAAGGTTCGTTCCGCTGCGACGCCAACGTGTCGGTGCGCAAGCCCGGGGCGGATTTCGGTACGCGGCGCGAAATCAAGAACCTGAACAGTTTCAAGTTCATGCAGCAAGCGATCGACTACGAGATCAACTGGCAGATCGACCTGCTCGAGGACGGCGGCAAGGTGCAGCAGGCCACCGTGCTGTTTGATCCCGATACAGGTGAGACGCGTGCCATGCGTTCGAAGGAAGACGCCGCCGACTACCGCTACTTCCCCGACCCTGACTTGCCGCCGCTCGTGATCGCCGACAGCTGGGTGCAGGAGGTGCGCGCAGCGATGCCCGAATTGCCCCGCAAGATGGCCGAGCGGTTCCAGGCCGAATACGGGCTGCCGGCGTACGACGCCAGCGCAATGACGCAGGGCAAGGCCACGGGCGCTTACTTCGAGACGGCAGCCAAGGCCTGCGGGCAACCGAAACTCGTGGCCAACTGGTTGATGGGCGAGATCTCGCGCCGGCTCAACGCAGAAGGGCTCGCGGTCGACGCCAGCCCAGTGAGTGCGCCGGTGCTCGCGCAACTCATCGGCCGCATCGCCGACGGCACCCTTTCGAACAATGGCGCCAAGCAGGTGTTCGACACGCTCTGGACCGACGGCGGCGATGTGAACGCGATCATTGAGGTCAAAGCCTCAAGCAGATGAGCGACGCCAGTGAGCTCGAGCGCATCCTTGACGAGGTGTTGGCGGCTAACGCGAAGTCAGTGGAGGAATTTCGCGCCGGCAAGGAGAAGGCGTTCAACGCACTGATCGGTCAGGCGATGAAGGCCACGAAAGGCAAGGGCAACCCGGCAGCCATCAACGAGCTTCTGAAAAAGAAACTCACCGGCTGACGCCAAGGGACGCCAAGGCCAGGGCCGGAAGGCCCGGTCAGCGGGCGGCGTCCTTGCGAGGAGGCGCCGACGCTGGCACCGCCCCCAATGAGCCTGGGGCGGCGCCTGCCCACAATTTCCTCAGGCGCGCCAGTTCGGCATCGTACAGGCGGTCGATGCGCAGCATCTCTTCCTTCTGGTTCTCCACCAGCGAACGCTGTGCAATGGTGGCCGCGTCGTTGGCATCGAGCTGCTGGCGCAACTTCAGCGGTATCTGCCTGCCTTTGTAGAACTCGGCCTCATCGAGCAACGGCTTGCGGTCGTGTTCGAGTTCCTTCAGGCGGTTCTCGGAAAAGCGCACGCCCTTGTCCACATCATCAATGGCCGCCTCGCGCGCCTTGCGGTGGGCTTTTTCATCGGGGAATCGCAGCAGCAGGTTGCGATCGCGCCGGATGGCATCCTGCAGCGCTGCTCGCTCCAGCGCCGCCCGGCGTTCGCGGGCCTCGTAGTCGGCCTGTTCGTCCGGCGTGCGAGCAGCGGGCACGATGCGTTGCACGGAACCGTCGGCATTGAGCATGCGCTGCTCCCGCGTCGCGCATTCCGGAATGGGGCGGTCGGATGTCAGGCGCCGTCCGTTGCTGTCAACGCAACTGTAGATGCCGGCCGTCTCGCTAGCACCAGCCGCGCAGGCCAACAGCAACCACATCGTCAGCCGGGGGCCGACCGGGAAATGCTCACGCGTCAACAGCACTATCACACCCCATATATGTCTCTGTAGGCGGCCACCCGCACGCCATGCGCAGCGAGTGCCGGATCCTGATCGGTTTCCAGATACTGCAACAAGTCCTTCAGCGTCGCAATGGCACAGACGTCGAGTCCGAGTTGGCGTTGCACGAACTGCACGGCGGACCATGGCGCATCGCTGCCGTTCTCGGTCGCTTTTTCCTGGCGGTCAAGTGCAATGACGACGGACGAGGGCTTGGCGCCGGCAGCCTGGATCAGGGCGATGGACTCGCGCACGGACGTCCCCGCAGACATCACGTCGTCGATGATGAGGACCCGGCCGGCGAGCTTGGCACCAACGAGCGAGCCGCCTTCACCATGGTCTTTCGCTTCCTTGCGGTTGTACGCGTAAGGCACGTTCCGGCCTTGCCGGGCCAACTCGACCGACACCGCCGCGGCCAGTGTGATGCCCTTGTAGGCAGGGCCGAACAGCATGTCGAACTGCAGGCCGGAGGCGATCAGGCGGCGCGCATAGAATTCCGCCAGCCGGCCGAGCTTGGCACCGTCGTCGAACAGGCCGGCATTGAAGAAATAGGGCGACAGCCGCCCGGCCTTGGTCTTGAATTCCCCAAAGCGCAACGCGCCAACCCCCACCGCAAGCGTCACGAAGTCTTGTGCGAGGAGATCGGCTTCGCGCGTGGGGCTCATGGGAGTCTTTCGTGTTCCGTCTGGTGTCATTGAATCTGAACGGCATCCGGTCCGCTGCGACCAAGGGGCTCGTTCCCTGGGCCGAAGCCCTGGGCGCCGATTGTATGGGGGTGCAGGAAATCAAGGCCCAGCAAGCCGATGTAGCGGGCCGCTTCGAGCGCTTGCATGACTTGCACGGGCACTTCCACTTTGCCGAAAAGAAGGGGTACTCCGGCGTCGGGGTTTACACCCGGAACGTGCCTTCCGGTGTGGTGGTGGGGTTCGGCTCACCCGAGTTCGACGCAGAGGGCCGCTATCTCGAACTGCAGTTCGACACGCCAACACGCAAGCTCAGCATCATCAGTTGCTATTTCCCGAGCGGCTCAAGCGGCGAGGAGCGCCAGCTCGCCAAGTTCCGGTTTCTCGCGCTGATGACGCCTTACCTGCGGCAACTCAAGACCGAACGCGAATTCATCCTTGTCGGCGACATCAACATCGCCCACAAAGAGATCGACCTCAAGAACTGGCGCGGCAACCGGAAGAACAGCGGTTTCCTCCCCGAAGAGCGCGCATGGATGACCCACACCCTCGACGAGGTGGGCTTGGTGGACGTGTTCCGAACGCTCAATCCGAACGCCGAGCAGTACACCTGGTGGAGCAACCGCGGCCAGGCCTGGGCCAAGAACGTGGGGTGGCGGCTCGACTACCACCTGGCCACGCCGGCCATCGCGAAGCTTGCCATAAAGGAGTCGATCTACCTCGACCAGCGATTCTCCGACCACGCGCCGCTGATCATCGACTACGACTTCGATCTCTGACGGCGCGGCACCACACGCGACAGACGGCTTCCGCGCTTGATGCGCAAACATGCGCCTGACTGACGCTTCCAGCGCTGACCGGGCTGATACCCCTACGTTCGCGGTCGACCCGCCGGTGGTTTGTTCGTACCATGCTTCTTCAAGGTCCAAGGCGGAAGCGCACTCTCGGCATTCCGGCCGAAGCGTGACATCCGGCCTGCCATACAAGGAGCCACATCATGGGATTCTTCAGCAAGATTCTCGACAAACTCGGCATTGGCAGCGCAACAGCTGCCGCCGCCCCTTCAACGCCGCAGGCCACTGCACCGGCAAGCCCAGGAGCGGCGGCCAGTCCCGCGTCGCCCACTGCCATGCCCATGGTGGACGTGGTCGCACAACTCGAGAAACGTGCGGCGGCCAACGCAGAGAAACTGAACTGGCGAACGTCCATCGTCGATCTGCTCAAGCTCCTGGACATGGACAGCAGCCTCACCGCTCGCAAGGAACTTGCCGTGGAGCTGGGTTGTCCTTCCGACAAACTGGGTGACTCGGCTGCGATGAACGTGTGGCTGCACAAGGCAGTGCTTGGCCGCATCGCCGCCAACGGCGGCAACGTGCCAGCAAATCTGCTCGACTGACCGCAGGAGTCCACATGCAGATCACCGAACTTCTCGCCCAGACGGGCGGTCTCGATTCGATGGCTCGTGAGCTTGGCATCAGCGAGGGGGAGGCTGCCCGCGGTGCCGAGGCGCTCGCGCCCGCCCTCCTCGGCGGGTTCAAGAAAGAGGCACTCGCTCAGCCCCAAGGGCTGGGTGGCCTCGGCGATCTGCTGGGCCAACTCGGCGGCGGCGGCCTCCTCGATCAGGTGCTGTCGCCGCAACCCACCGACACCCGCCAGGGCGACGGTGTGCTCAACCAGATCTTCGGGTCGCGCGACGTGAGCCGCACGGTCGCAGACGATGCCGCGACGCGGTCGGGACTCGACGCGTCGATGCTGAAGAGAATGTTGCCCATGCTTGCCATGCTGGTTGCGGGTTACATGGCCAAGCAAGGTGGCAGCGCGTCCACGACATCGACCGATACCGACGGGGGCCTCGGCGGCCTGCTGGGCGGATTGCTGGGTGGAGGATCGTCCGCCGCGGGAGCCAGTGGCGGCCTCACATCGCTGCTGGACGCGAACGGGGACGGCAACGCGCTGGACGACATCCTGCGGATGGCCGGCAAGTCGCTCCGCTGACCGCCCGCGCGGCGTGGGTGGCCGCAAAGTTTCGGAAAGCCACCCCAACGCGACCTGCCGCCCCCGTCGCGCGGGGATAATTCTCCGATGCACGCGTTCCCCGTTTCCCTTTTCCCCCCGGAGGCCCGCTGATGTCGATCCAGTGGTATCCGGGGCACATGCACGCAACGAAGAAAGCCATCATCGAGCGGATGAAAGGCGGCATCGACGTGGTCATCGAGCTGCTCGATGCGCGATTGCCGGGGTCGAGCGCCAATCCGCTGCTGGCGGACCTGACGCGCGGCAAGCCCGCGTTGAAAGTGCTCAACAAACAAGACCTCGCCGACCCGGGGCGCACGGCAGCGTGGCTCGCGTTCTACAACGGCCTGCCGGCGACTCAGGCGATCGGGCTTGACGCGAGCGTCACCGCGCCGGCCCAGCGCCTCACCGATGCCAGCCGCTCACTCGCGCCGCTGCGCGGCGGCATGGCCAAGCCACTGCGGGTGTTGATCTGCGGCATCCCCAACGTAGGCAAGTCCACACTGATCAACACATTGGTCGGCAAGAAGGCCGCGAAGACCGGAGACGAACCGGGCATAACGAAGGTCGAGCAGCGCATCTCGCTCGCAAGCGACTTCTACCTTTTCGATACCCCGGGCATGCTGTGGCCACGCATCGCGGCACCTGAGAGCGGTTACCACCTTGCAGCCAGCGGCGCCGTGGGCCGCAACGCACTAGACGAAGAACAGGTCGCATTGGAGCTGTTGCACACGGTGCGCGCAAACTACGCGGGCCACATCGAGGAGAGGTTCCAGCTGAAGGACGTGGAGGCCCTGCCCGACGAAGCCTGGCTCGAGGCGATCGGTCGCCGCCGTGGCGCGGTACAGAGCGGGGGACGAGTGAACCTGCAGAAGGCCTCGGAAATCCTGATCCACGAATTCCGCACCGGCGGACTCGGACGCGTGACGCTCGAGACCCCTGAGCAGTTCCTGCAGTGGCAGGCCGCCGCGGTCATTCGGGATGCTGAACGGGCCCGGAAGAAGGCAAGCGGCAAACGCCCGGCTCCTGCGCCTGACGAAGCGTGACCTCAACTAGACTGGCGCCTGCGCTTGCGGGGTCGGCCCGCGCCCTACAACGCCCCTCAGGAGATTCCATGAAAAAAACCATTGCCTTGTCCCTGCTGGCCTGCACGATGGCCGTTCCTGCATTCGCCCGCGATACCGAGCTGAAGCTGCCGTTCGAGGAGGTGCTCCAGATGCCGGAGGCGCGGGAAAAACTGGACGGCTCCGTCAAGTTCTTCCTGTCAGGCCAGAAGACCCCCAAGGTTTTGCAAAAATGGGGCGATGACATCTCCAACAAGAAGACCAACGGCGCGAACAAGACCGATGAGGTCGCCTGCAAGTGGGCCGTGCTGTCGGCCCTGGTCGCGTTCCAGTACAAGGCCAAGTCGATGGGCGCCAATGCCGTGGTCGACATGGTGAGCTACTACAAGCGCAGCACGTTCAGCAGCCCGACAGAGTATGAGTGCCACGCTGGGGGCATCATCGTCGGGGTCGCGCTCAAGGGCACGTACGCGAAAATTCCGGATTGACGGCCAACATGGAACGACTGGCGACCAGAAAGGCGCGCAGTCGTTCCAGCCCGGTCACGGGCCTCGCCCAGGCAGCAAGCCGTTCGACGTGAATATCGGCCACTGCGACCACTGAACGCAGGCCAGGTCGCAGCTTTGCGAGGATGGCTGCATGGGAAGTGACATGTACGGCAATGTCCTCGTTCGCTCGGACGACGTCGTCCACCCCACTGGGTCGATAGACCGAGGCATTGCAGATGCAATGACTGGGCCGCAGCGCCACCAGCCACTCTGGCACGGCGACCGTTTGGGCGAGGTCGGCCCCCCACAGCTTGGCAGACCCGTCTCGTTGTCCGTTGAACTCGTCAACCAGCGCAGCCGCCGCCTCGACCGATCGCTGCGAATGATGGGCGATCACGTTCAAGCCTGACGCATGCAATGTGCGACTGATGGCCGCGCCGCCGCGCGCCGAAGCACCTGTGACCAGCACCCAAGTCATCGAGTGAGCGTCAAGCGGGCCACGTCGGCCCAAGGATGGTGCTTGGTGATGCCCACGCGAGCCGCCTCGACGTGATTGAGGCTGCGAATCCGATCCCGGATGTGGGTCGTCACCTCCTCCAGGAGGTTCCAACGCCGCTCCGCAAACACTTCGTGGACGATGTGCCGCAAGCGGCCATAGTCGAGCGTCTCGGATATCTGCCCGGAGCGTGCCGCAGCGTCGGAGTGGCGGTCCGCCACTTCCACGGTGAGAGTGATCGACAAGGCCTGTACCTTGCCGATCTCGGTGGGCGCGATACCGATCTCTGCGCGCACCGCAACTTCCATTTCGATTGTTGCCATTCGGAACTACTCCAAGCCACGCATGCCTGGCGGCGAAGGGGCCGACAGCGTTCCGGATTGTCGCCCAGCCGGGTGAGCGCGCCAGAAGAGGCACCTAACGTGTTGCCGTACTTTCGGTGGCGATGGCAGCGCGACCATTGCGGAGCTCCGTCAAAACCGTCCGCCGCGCACGCTCGGCCGCTCTTGAGTTGCAACATTTTGCAACCGATGCCATGCAAAATCGCGTCGCCACCTTCCTCGAATGAACGAATTTTTAGTATTGCGACGCAAATTCCGTCACGGAAATGAACGAGCGCTCATTGCGGAAACGCAAAATACGTCACGGAAATGTTTTTATTATCCGTGCCCTTGAGTTTATTCGCGCTGAATTGCCTGGCTCGCTTTAGTGCAATACCATGTGTCGGACTGTGAGTGAAACGTAGCCAAGGCTGCGTGCAGTCGGATTCATCCAGGCAAATACGCGTTCGCGATCGCACACGAACATGGCAATTACTGCCAGCGGTCGCCAAGCGCAGCGAAGTAATGGAGGCCACCATTAGTCAGAATACACACGGCATACGGATCGTCAATACGCAGGAAGGGCGAGACTCGACCAGCGTGCTGATTAATAAAATGTATGCATGGCGCGGCTATGGCGACAACCATCGGGTCGATGAAAACCCCAACTATATTACCCTGGCAGCGACCGAAAGGCATGGCGAAGCCGTCGGTACGATATCTGTGGGCGCCGACTCGTCAATCGGTCTGCTTGCCGACCAATTGTTCAAGGATGAACTGGACGCTTATCGGGCACGCGGCGCAAAGGTCGGCGAATTCACCAAGCTGGCTTTGGATCCGCGCGTTCAGTCCAAGAAAGCATTGGCTTCGCTTATTCATCTGGCGACCATCTGTGCACGCGATCAATTGCATTGCACCGACATGTTCATCGAGATCAATCCTCGGCATCGACGCTTTTTCGAGCACATGATGGGTTTCAGACCCCACGGCGAGTTGCGCATCAATCCGCGCGTGAACGCCCCGGCTTACCTGCTGTCGGTAAGCTTGGCCTATATGTTGGAGCAGGTCGAAAAATATGGTGGCACTGGCGAACTGAACAGCGACGTGCGCTCCTTTTACCCCATGTTCTTTTCTCCACACGAAGGGCGCGATATTGCCGAGCGGCTGTGGGCCCCCCAGTGAATGGGGCATGCGCCAGCACGAGCGCACGCGATCGTTTTTTCCACTGTTATCTTCCGACCAAAGCACATGAGCGAGCCTTTTTCGTACGAGCATGCTTTCTCACGCAATATCGGGTGGGTGACGACCGATGAGCAATCCATACTGCGCGGCAAGCGAGTCGCCATGGCTGGCACAGGAGGGGTGGGATTCGCCTATGTGCTTACTCTGGCACGGTTGGGCGTGGGCGCATTTCATCTTGCCGACTTTGATACCTTCGACATCGCCAATTTCAACCGTCAGCTCGGCGCCAGCGTTTCCACGCTGGGCCAGGCCAAGGTCGATGTCGCAACGCGAATGGCGCGCGATATCAACCCGGAAGCGGAAATCAAGATCTTCCCCGACGGCGTCAATGCCGGGAACATGGCAGAGTTTCTCGACGGTGTAGATATTTATATCGACGGCCTGGACTTTTTCGCCTTCTCGATCCGCCAGCAAACGTTCGCCATGTGCGCCAGGCTCGGTATTCCCGCGACCACGGTGGCACCGCTGGGCATGGGCGCTGCGCTGATCAATTTCCTGCCGGGCCAGATGACGTTCGAGGAATATTTCCAGTGGGGCGATCTGCCCGAAGCCGACAAGGCCATACGCTTCCTGGTCGGCTTGGCGCCGGCCGGACTGTACCGCTCGTATCTCGCGGTGCCGAACACGATCAACTTCGCCGAAAAGCGCGGTCCATCGACCATCATGGCGGTGCAGTTGTGCGCCGGCATTGCAGCGACCCAGGCCCTGAAAATCCTGCTCGGACGCGGCAAGGTACTCGCGGCACCCCGTGCGCTGCAATTCGATGCCTACCGCGACAAGCTGGTACGCACCTGGCGTCCGGGGGGAAACCGCAACCCCATTCAGCGCCTGGCCATCTGGCGGGGCGAACGCTTCCTGGAAAAATCCATGGCCCAGCAATGAAGCAGCTCAGCACCATCGAACAGATTCTCGACAGGGCACGCTGGGCACCCAGTGGCGACAACGTCCAGTCATGGGCTTTCGAGATCGCCGGGCCTTTGCGCGTCATCGTACACACGCACGACACGCGGCACGACACCGTCTACGACCTGGATGGCCGTCCAAGCCAAATCTCCTTTGGCGCGCTGCTCGAAACGATGGCCATCGCCGCGAGCGTGCACGGCTTGCGCATGCAGGCCGAGCGCCGCCGCCTGCCGCCCGAAGAGGATGCGCGCCCCATCTTCGACGCGCATTTCACTCCTGTGGCGGGATTGGCGGCCGATCCGCTGGCAGCAGTGATCGAGTCGCGCACCGTGCAGCGCCGGCCCATGCGCACCCGGCCTCTGACCCGGAGCGAAAAACAGGCGCTCGAAGCGGCGGTCGGCGACGCCTTTACGCTGCGCTGGATCGAGCGCTTCCCGGAGCGCCTGCAGGCCGCGCGGCTCATGTTCAACAACGCCAAACTGCGCTTGACGATGCCTGAAGCCTACGAAGTGCACCGGCGCATCATCGACTGGGGTGCCAGCCGCAGCGCGGACCGCGTGCCCGACAAGGCCCTCGGCGTGGACAGGGCCACCCTCGCGCTGATGAAGTGGGCCATGGTCTCGTGGGATCGATTGGCCATGATGAACAAGCTGATGGGGACGTGGGCGCCGCGCATGCAAATGGACTTCGTGCCCGGTTTGGCGTGCGCCGCCCACTTCGTGCTCAAAGCCAAAACGTCGCCGTCGACCATCGATGATTACGTTGCAGCCGGACGCGCCGTGCAGCGCTTCTGGCTCACCGTCACGGCTCTGGGGCTGTTCATGCAGCCGGAACTGACGCCTCTGATCTTTTCGCGTTACGTGCGCGAGGGCCGAGACTTCACACGCGAGCCCAGGTTGCACGCCCAGGCTGCGGCGCTGGAAGTGGCGACAAACAAGTTGATCTTCAGCGACGGCGGGTTCCCCGTCTACATGGGACGGCTTGGCGCCGGCACCGCTCCCACCGCACGTTCCGAGCGCAAGCCGCTGGAGCAACTCATGAAACGCTGCTGATACACGAGGGTCGGGTCGCCGAGCCGGACGGGCTAAGAAAGAGCACGCAGCCGGACGTACAACGCCGCCGGCTTGGCCAACGGCCATTGCCTGCCCGTCTATGCGTCGAGCATCTCGCCGAGAGCCGCCAGCAGCGCCTGGCACTGCCCCTGCGTGCCGACGGTGATGCGCAGGAAATCGGCAATGCGGGGCTGGTCGAAGTGCCGGACGAGGATCTTGCGCCCGCGCAGCCCCTGGGCGAGCCACTGCCCCGTGCGCCCCGTCCGCCGCGCGAACACGAAGTTCGCAACCGACGGCAGCACCTCGAAGCCCAGCCTTTCCAGGCCGGCCGTGAGTTCTTGTCGATTGGCAGCCGTGATGGCCGCGACCTGTGTCAGGTGTTCGGCGTCATCGACGGCGGCGATCGCTCCGGCCATCGACAGGCTGCCAAGCGGGTACGAGTTGAAGCTGTTCTTGACCCTGTCCAGCGCCTCGATCAACAGTGCCTGCCCGACCGCGAACCCGACGCGAAGGCCCGCCAGCGCACGGGATTTCGAAAACGTCTGGACGACCAGCAGGTTCGGGTGGTACTTCACGAGCGGAACGGCGGAGATGCCGCCGAAGTCGATATAGGCCTCGTCCACGACCACGACAGACCGTAGATTCGCGTCGAGGATTTGCACGATCTCCCGCAAGGCCAGCATGCGGCCGGTCGGGGCGTTGGGGTTGGCGAACACGATGCCGCCATTCGGCACTTGGTACGGCGCGACGTCGATGCGGAAGTCCTCCGTCAGCGGGATGCGACGGTGCGCGATGCCATACAACAGGCAGTAGGACGCGTAGAACGCGTACGTCACGTCAGGGAGCAGCAGCGGCAGCGGGCGCTGGAACAACGCGCAGAACGCATGGGCCAGCACTTCATCAGAGCCGTTGCCGACAAACACCTGGTCGACGCTGACCCCGTGGCTGCGCCCGATGGCTTCGCGCAGCGCCACTGCCTCCGGATCAGGGTACAGGCGCAGGCCGTCGCCGGCGGCACGCCGGATGGCCTCCAGGGCCTTGGCCGATGGCCCGAGCACGCTTTCATTCGTATTGAGCTTGACCCATTCCGGGTCATTGCACTGTTCACCAGGCACGTACGGCTTCAGCCTTTCGACCACCGGGCTCCACAGTGCGGTCCTGTCCTCGATCATGCGTCTCGTCTGTCAGTGGGTTGTGAACCGGCCCATTGTCTCTTACCACCACGGAGTCCCCGGTAGCCCTCAAGGCATCACGCACCTCCTCAGCCCTTGGGCGGCGCCTCGAATCGGCGGGTCGGCTTGGGCGCACGGGCATACAACGGTTCCACCTGAGGCAACGCCCGCTGGATGTCCTTGATGCGGGTGGGCCCTGAAGGGTGAGTGGACATGAACTCCGGCGGTGCGCCCTTGCTGGCCTCGGCCATCTTTTGCCACAGGGACACCCCGGCGCGCGGGTCATACCCGGCACGGGCGGACAATTCCATGCCCACGAGGTCGGCTTCGGATTCGTCTTCGCGGCCAAACCGCAACGTGAGCAGCTGGCCGCCGAGGTCGGCGGCCAAACGCGCATTGTTGCCGAGACCCAGCAGCGCGGCGCCCAGCGAGATGGCACCCTGGGTCGCCATGGTCTTGCCCATGCGCTCCCTGGCGTGCTCGCGCAAGGCATGGGCGATCTCATGGCCCATCACCATCGCCACCTCATCGTCGTTGAGCTGCAGTTGCTGCAGGATGCCAGTGAAAAACGCGATCTTGCCCCCCGGCATGCAGAAGGCGTTGATCTGCTTGGATGCCAGCACGTTGATTTCCCACGACCATTCTCGGGCTCGCGGATTCCATTCGTAGCTGAACGGAATGAGCCGCTCGGCAATGGCACGAAGGCGCACGACCTGGGGGTGGTCCCCGGGAAGCAAGGCATCTTTCTGGCGGGCCGCCTGCTTGAGCTGGCTGTAGTTCTGCAGCGCCGCGGCCTCGACTTGTTCGGCGGACGCGAGCTTGGAGAACTGCGACCGTTCGCCCACGTCGACCCCCTCGCGTGCGAAGGCGGGCCAGGTTGCCAGGGCACCGGCGGCAAGAAGGCCACCCATGAACAGGCGGCATGAATGCAGCGCACAGCTGCAGGCCATGGCAGGGGCGTGCGCAGGCGCCCAAGTGAAATCGTCGGAATCGGTTGTTTGCGGCATGGTCGGACCTGACCCTTTCAGGACTTGGAGATTCCACCCGTCAATCATCGGTCAGCGGGGCTTCCGGGTCTACCTCGAGGGCCATCACCGGCGCCCGCAACCACCACAGCAAGCCCAACGCCGGCAAGGCAGCGACGGTGGACACGAGGAAAAACAGCGGCCAGCCGATGGTTTCTGCGAGGACGCCGGCCAACGGGCCCACCCACACTCGCCCCACG
>Ga0170475_123028698_pt1 | contig 22513 bp, 1 predicted proteins | sample Soicark_Litter_5_FD_111474 | JGI IMG/M metagenome (GOLD analysis project Ga0170475, IMG submission 111474) | Avena fatua rhizosphere microbial communities from Hopland, California, USA. Combined Assembly of 48 SPs
GTGCCGTTGGTGCTTACCAAAGAACGGAACAATCCGTCGGCCGTCAGCGGAGCGGCCGCCGTGGGCGCCACCGCGGCGCCCGCCTTGCCGGCGAAGCTGAACGTCGTGGTCTGACCCAAGCGCGGGCTGAGAATCTGCACTTCATCGCCGACGCCGTCGCGGGCGGTGCCATCCGGGGCGCGGTTCGCGGCGACGGTCACGGCCTGACTGACCGGACCGGCCGTCACGCCCGTGCCCGAGCTGACCGAAATCCCGGTGCCAATCGGAATGCCTGCGAGCGCATTGATGAACGTCACTTCGAATGGGCCGCCGTTGTTGCCGCCCACGCTCACGTTGCCGTTCAGCGCGTCGATTCCGTTCAAGTAGTTTTCTACGGCGCTAGGTTGCGTGCCGGCAGTGATGTTGATCGTCCCTAGGGCATCGATGCCGCCGAACTGCAGCGTGACCACCCCGCCCGCGCCGTTGAGAGTGAGCGCTTGCAGCGACACGCCGGTGCCCTGACTAATCCGCGTGGAGGTCGTGCGATTGCCCGTGTTGACGCTGAAAGTGATCGGGTTCGCCGGACCATTCACCGGCACTCCCGCCAGGTCATTCGTAAACAGCACGCCGAACGGGCCGCCATCCGGTCCCACGACATAAATGTTGCTGTTGCCGTTGTTGCCCAGCGCGGGAATCGTGTTCAGGCTGGCCGTCATATCGGCCAGCGTCGGCGTCCCAGTGCCCCACGTCAGGTTGCCGAAGTTGGACGGGACCGGATTGCCGGATCCGATCACAAACGACGGGTTGAACACGTCGCCGGCGTTGCCGCGATTGATCACCGCAAACGCCGACTGCAGCGTGCTGGCAGGCGGCACACGCGTTTGTGCCACCGTAATCGCATTGGCCGGGCTGATCGGGACGAAGGTCAGGCCCGGTTGAGTGTTGGGAATCGTCACGCCGTTAAACAGGTCCTGATACGTGATCGTGTACTGGCGAATGTTCGCTCCGACGTCGGGGAAAAACTCGCTGCCAAAGCCCTGCCAACTGCCCAGGGCATCAACGATCGCCTGGATCTGGTCCCCGGCATTCACGTCGCTAAACGTGTATGGGCCCGTCGTCCTGCCGAAGAAGTTGATGCTGTACGTGCTGCCCGACACGAATTGCGCCGGGAACGTAATCGTCTGAATTTGCGGAACGCTGAATTGACCCCCGATGAGCGGAAAATTCGTGGTTTTCAGCAGCGGCCCGTAGTTAACGCTCGACTGGACGTTGTTGGTGTTGGCCACCTTGCCCACGTTCGTCGGCGCGTGGAAGTTCTGATCGGTGGTATCCGCCGTCGTCAGACCGGTGCCCGGCGAGATATCGACTTGCGTCGCATTGACTGCCGTGACCACGAACGTGTGGCCGCCGGGCGTCGTGACGCCTTGGTTGTCGGTCCTGAACGCCAGGCCGCCGAACGCGTTATCGAGCGCGTCTTGAATGCTCTGCTGGAAATTCGCATTGTCGTAGATGATCGCGTTCCTGGTCTGGTTGCCGATCAGCATCGGCGTGCCGAGCGGCGTGCCCAGCACCGTCAGGAAGAAGGGCGTTCCGTTCGGGAAGCCCGTCGGAACCGTCAGCCGCTGCGTTTCATCCCAGTACGACCGCGTCTGGCCGCCCAGTTGGAACGAGACCAGTCCGCCCGCGGTGCCGCCGAGCGTGACCGTCTGCGTCTCGCGCCCGGTGCCTTGCTGCACCGTCGTCATGTCGGTGCCCACCGCGCCGGTCAAGCCGACGGCCCCGAAACCGATCTTCGCCTGATCGATTTGCGTCTGAGCGGTACCGCTGAACTGGATGTTATAGATGATCGGGTTCGACGTATTCGTGATGCCGGTCGGAGTCGTCACGGCAACCGATGCAGTGCCAGCGGCGTTGCCCGCCAGATTAAACGTCGTCAGCGCGTTATTGATTGCGGTGGCAATCGCGTTTTGGTTGGCCGTAATGTTGTTGTTGGTCCACGTGATAGCGCCCGTGGTAATTGTGGCGCCTTGCAGCGTAGTCAACGACAGCGTGAACGTGCCGCCCGTGATCGAGCTGGCGGTGCCCGGCCGATTGGCGCCGAACAACTTGATCTGCTGGATTTCGTCGCTGGGGCTGATCGTGTTTGATGAGCCGCTGCCGTTATAGAGCACGTCGCCGGCTTTGATTTGCGTGCCACCCGAGTAGGTGTTCACGCCTTGCAGATTCAGCGTGCCGGTGCCCGTCTTGTTCAACGTATAGTGCACCGACGCAGCCGGCGTGCGGAACATGTTCATGTTGCCGTTTTCGACCGGTTCGATAAAGCTCGTGTTGGCGCCATTCACCGCGACTTCTTGCGGCGTGGCAATCGTGCCGGCGGGAGAAATCGAGAACGGAAACGCGCCCGTATTCGGACCGGCCTGGTTATTGCCGCCATTCGCGACGCGGAACTCGAACGTGTGCCAACCACCGTTCCCCGGCCCGATATAGAGCAAGTGGGTCGTGCGGATGTCGTTGACCGTATTGCTGTCGTTCGCACTGAACATCGGAACCGTGCGGTCCACTCTCGATGTCGTGGCCGTCGGAATGACGCCGTCGATCCGGAGGATGTAGCTCGTGGTCTCGTCGGCGCCAAAGGAAACGATGCCGTCCTCATCGAAGAATTCGCCGCTATAGACCCACGTCACGGCGCGGGCCCACGGCAAACCGCTGTCCGGCGTGCCGCCATTGGAATTGATCGTCCCAGCGCCATTCACGTTCGTTGCATATTCGCCCATGCGTGGCGAAAGCTGCAGCGACTGGTCCGGATTCGCCGCCGTGAAGCTGGCGTTGCCCGAGAGAACGCCTTCCCGCAGACCCGGAATGTAGCTCAGGCCGCCCACGGGTGTCACCGCCTGATCGGCGATGGTCGCCGTAATCAGCAGGTCGTTGTTTTTCGACGGAATGAACGTGTCGTTGACTTGGATCGAGCCCTGCGGCACCGTCGCGCCAGCCGTCGGCAGCGTGTCGGCATTGTTCTTGGCATCCGCTCCGCTAAGCTGAACGAGCTTGCCGCCGCCGCCGATCGTCGCAGCCGGCGCCGTCCCGTCAGTCACATTGATGGACGTTTCCATGATGTCCGTCGTTACCGTGAGCACGCCCAGGTTGCCCGTGCCCGTCGTGACGTCGGCGCTATTGGCCCGACCCACGTTAAGAACCAGCCGATCAATCGAATCGGTGCGGTTGTTCAAATCGAAGCTGCCCGAGCTCGACACCGTCACGCCGGTGAGGCTGTAGATCTGGTCCTTGCCGGCCGTGCTGCCGTAAACGAGCTTATCGGCGTCGTTGCCGCCGACGTCGTTGCCCACGAAGACGTTCCCGCCGAGCGGAATCTGTGTCGAAACGCCAATGATTGGCCCAATGCCGGTGGCATTGGCCAGGAACTGGCGCGTCCCGTGCGTTGCATCGCCGCCCGGGCCGCCGGTCTGAACCGACGCGATCGTGGTTAGCATCGTCAGCGAATCGAGTGCGCCGATCGTGGGAATGTCGGACCGGTGCAGCGCGCCGGTCCCCGCCGCATTGTCGAATGTGATCGTGTACGGACCGCCGCCGGTGGCGGGTCCCGTCACCGTAATATTGCCATTCAGCGCCGGAATCGTGTTCAGATTGGTCTGGATCGCGCTCGCCGCCAGCCCGCTGCCGTTGAGCGACGTGGCATAGGTCGCCGTGGTGCCGGCGGAAACCGCGGCGTTCGTCAATTGGGTGACGTTTTGCCCGGTCAACGCGCCGTTGAACGTGATCGTGAACGGGCCGCCGTTGGCGCCGTTGACCAGCACGTTGCCAGTCAAGGCCGGAATCGTATTCAGGATCTGCTGCAGCAGGGATGGGGTTGGGTTGACGCCAGGAATGAATTGGAACGACTGCGTGGCGGGAACCGGCGTGGTCGAGCCGAGCGGCGTGTACGCCGGTGTCACGGTCCCGCCCGACGTGGCTCAACGTGAGAGTCTGCACCTCGTCGTTCACGGCCAGCGCCGACGTTGCCGAGACGCCGCCGAACGACAACGTCACCGAGCCGCTTCCCTGCGTGCCGCCGAACGCCAGCGTCTGCACCTCATTCAGGCCCACGTCCTTCTTGTTGACCAGCAGCGTGCCTTCGTTGAGATACGTGCTCCCCTGATAGTTGTTGCTGCTCACGCCGCTCAATTCGAGCGTGCCGCCACCCACCTTGATCAGGTTGTTGCCAACGGTGCCCGTGTTATTCACCAGGAACTGCGTGCTGGTGATGAAGCCGGTGCCGCCCTGGTCCAACGTGTCTTGGCTGCCGACCACGCTGATTGCCGAGGGGATGTTGGTCCCGCCCAGCGTGATCTGCCCCGTCCAGTGGTTGACGTCGGCGGTTGCCGGGGTCGGGTCGAGCATCTTCAAGCCGCCCGTCGGCAAGTTGTTGAAGCCTACGCTTTGCAGATTGAGCGATTCATTGATCGTCTTGCCGCTCATGTTGACTTCGAGCACCGCACCCGGGTTGACCTGCGTTCCCATGCCGGCCCGCGTGACGGAAGCGACGCTTTGCTGCACCGTCGCCTGGTTGCCGTCGTTCAATACGGTCACGCTAATCGGAGTGGCACCCTGATCCATGCCTAGCAGCGCGCCGCCGCCATCGGTGAGGGTCGTCACGATGATCGTCGGGCTGGTCCCGCCCGTCAGCGAGTTCGTGGCGAGCGTCATCGGCAGAATGTCTTGATTGGCCAGGCTGCCGGTGAACGCGACGTCGAACTGGGTGTTCAGAGGCACGCCGCTGCTGTTCAACACCAAGTTGACCGTCGAATTGCCGAGGCCCAGCACGTTGCCGTCATCGAGCGCCGCCTGAATATTGGCGGCCAGCGCGGCGGGCGTGAACGGGCTGGGATACGGAATTGGGCCCGTGGTCTTTGTTCCGCTGGCCAGCGGAATGCTCAGCGTGAACGTGCCACCGGTCGGCGAGCCGAAAATGTTGATCCGCTGGGCCTCGCTCTTGGCAAACGTGACGTTGTAGGAGGTCACGTCCCCTTCTTTCGTCGTCGCGATCGTGGGGCTCACGCCAGTAGTCTTGACGTTCAACGATGGGACGTTGATTCCCGCCAGCGCGCCGGTGAACGTGATGACAAAGGGACCGCCGTTCGGGGCCGGATTGCCGTTGCCATCGGTCACCGTCACGTTGCCGTTCAGCGCGGGAATGCTGTTTAAGTGGTTGAGCACCTGCAAGGACGTGAGCGCCGAGCTATTGGTGAGCTGCGTTGCCAAGGTCCCTTCAACGGGACTCATGCCCGCTTGGCCGAACGACAGCGTGAACGAATTGCCGGCCGTCGCGCTCACCGTCAACGTCTGAATTTCGTTCGTGTTCGCCGTAACGCTTATCGGCCGGTTCAAGTTCTGCAAAGCCGGCAGGTCGTTCAGCGCGTCCTGTACCGCTTGAGCAGTGGGCGGTGTGCCGCGGCCCGAATAGCTCAGCGGACGCGTGGTTTGCGCGGCGCCCGAGTTGGGCAACGTGTACGTCAAAGCGAAGCTCGGGCCCTCACTCGCATCGGGGTTGGCCGCGCCGAATTGGTTGGTCACCGAGATGTTCGTGCCAACCGAACCTTCGCCGAAGAACCGCGGGACGTCGGTAAACGCCAACTGGTTGCGGAACACCACGTACAGGGCGTTGTTGTTGCCGAACACAAACGTATTGGGACCACCGAGCCCGCTGTTTCCCAGCGTCGTGATGGGATTGCCGAGCGGATCCTTCGCCGGCACACCCTGGAAGCCGTTCGCGCTGGTGATCGTGTTGATGTAATTGAACAACGTCGTGGCCGTCGGAGCGCCAGCCACTTGCGTCGCGGCCGGGATGCCGCCGAATGACAGCGTGAAGCTGCCGCCGCCCGTCTGGCCGATCCGCTGCATTTCGTTGCCGACACCGTCGCTTTGGTTCGCGAGCGACGCAGAAGTATCCGTGCCGGGCACGCCCGACGTCGTGTTGTCGTTGACCAGGTTCAGATTGTTCAAATTGGTGTAGGAGAGCGGACCGCCGAAGTAGATGTCGTACTGCGCTGCGTTGCTGCCCGCATTGCCCAGATCGCGCAGGAAAACTTTCACGTCCGGCAGGTTCGCCGTGCTGTTGAACATCGTGTTCAGCGCGTTCTGAATGTTGGTGACGAGCTGCGTCGGATTGGCGTTCCAGGTAATCGTCTGCGTGTTGGTGAACGTTGCGCCTTGCGGCTCAAACTGGTAACGGAATTGCCAGTTGCCGCCGTTGATCGGCCCGGCAAGATTCAGCCGCGTCCGCTCGCTTCCCACGCCATTGATGACGGTGCCCGACGACGGCACCACGCTGGCGCCGAGTGCCTGACCGGTGGTCGCGTTCACCAATCCCGCGCCTTGAATGCCCGCCGCCGTCGCGACCGATCCCAGACTGAGGCTGTCGTGGATGGTGAAGGGCGTGCCCGGATTGGGGAACAGATCCTGAGCGCCGAGGGTGCCGCCGTATGTCACCGTGTACTGCGTGTTGCTGACTTGCGTCACGGTGGCGGTGCCGCCCGTCGCCGTTAGCGCCGCAAGCTGCGAAAACGCTGCCCGCAGGCCGATGGTCTGGTTGCCAAACACGTCGGTGCCGCCATTGAGCAGGATGTTCGGGTCGGGGCTCCAATTGACGGTGCGGGAGGCGAACGGCGACTCGACGTCGAAGCTGCCCGAGGTGCTGGAGCTAATGCTGCTGAAAGTGATCGTCTGCGTTTCATCGCGGGTCTTGAACGACACCGGGTCGATGTTCACGCCCGCGTACAAGCCCGTGTTGGTCGCGCTGATTTCGATCTGCTTGGCCGATCCGTCGAGGTTCGTGCTGAGCAGGAACGCCTTGAAATTGGGCGTCGTTCCGCTAATGCCGAACAGCGAATTGAGGCCCGTTTGGATCTTCGCGACCATCTGGTCCGGATCCGGATCGTACTGCACATCGACTGCCTGGCCGGCGACCTGGTCGGTCAAGTAGTACATCACGAACGTGCCGGTCGTATTCACCCCCGCCTGCGACGGAAGGGTAATATCCTGCACTTCATTGCCCGATCCGATGCGGAGCACGCTCGTCGTGCCCGTCGCCCCGCTCAAATTGTTCGGATCGGTCGTGTTGCCTCCGTCGATCGTTAGCGGCTGCAGCCGCGTGCCGCCCAGCGTCCCGTTAAACGTCACGTCATAGACTAGATTGTTGGCATCCGCCGAAACCAGCGAGACTAGCGCCGTATTGTTCGGCGGGAACATCTGGTTGAGCGCGCTTTGCAGGGCCGTCTTCATGCCCGTGCCCGTCGGATCGGAGCTCCACAAGACGGTCTGCGTCATCGTGTTGCTCACTCCGTACTGCAGCGTGAAGCTGCCGCCGGCTGTCGCCAGCCCGCCCGGAGCGTTGAATACGAATCGCTGCACCTGGTTGACGTTGCCCGTGGTCGTGGTTGCGACCGGATTCACGTTGAATGTCTCGGCCGCAATCTGGTTTGTCGGACCAAGTGAATTCGGTTGCGTAATGTTGAGCGTGCCTTGGCTGACCGTGGCCGGGCCGAGCAAATTCGGATTACCGGCCGCATTCGAGAGGATCATTTTGCCCAGGCCAGCTTTGGTAAAGGTGCTGCCCACGCTGTTGATCATCGCGCCGGATTGAGTCAACGTGCCGCCCGTGCCGACGGTTACCGTCGAGGCCGCCAGGCTGCCCATGTCGAGCGCGCCATTAAGCGTTACGCCTGCCGTCGTTCCGACCGCCAACGTCGAGCCGGTCGTATCCAAAACAACGGGGCCATTTAGCGTGAAGCCCTGCGTTCCTCCGAGCGTGAATGTCTGAGCCGAAGTCGAGGCAATATCGATTGGATTCGACAATGTTAGCGCGTTGCCCGCGCTGCTCCGCAACGTCGCAGCGCCGGATTTGGCGGCGCTGATCGGGCCTGTCGTACCAAGCGGTGCGGCGCTCGGCACCGCCAAAGTGCCGCCCGTGAGCCACAGAGCGCTGCCCTCGGCTGCCGCTGCAAACGAAGCAGTGGACCCGCCAGCAACGGCGGTAGCGAGCAGCGGCACGTCGCGGTTCGCCAATGCGCCCTGGAACGTGACCGCAAGCTGACCGTTGGCAAGCGTGTTCACGGCCACGTTGCCGGTCAATTCAGGAATCGTATTCAGCGCGGCTAACACACTGCTCGCTAGTGCGCCGCCATCTCGCGTGGTCGCGACAACCGCCGTTGCGCCACCGCTTGTGGCTGTCGTCAATTGGTTGACGTTGACGCCAAACAGACTTCCCTGGAAGGTAATCGTGAATATCGGTCCGCCGCCTTGCGTCGTCGTGGCGCCGGCCACCGTCGCCCCGCCAGTAACCGCGGCGGAAATCTGCGGCACATTCGTACCCGCTAATGCATTGCCGAAGGTGATCTGATATTGCACCGCCGAGTTCACGATGCTTTGAGTAACGGTGACGTTACTGCCTGCCGAGAGCGCGGAAATCGTCTGCAAGCTGGTTTGCACCTGGGCAGCCGTCGGAGAGCTGCCATCCGTTGCGGTGCTGGTCGTAGCGACCGCGGCGGAGCTGCTGGCAATTTGCGCTACATCCTGTCCAGTCAATGCGCCGGATACACTGCCGAATGTAATCGTGAATGGTCCACCCTGATTGCCGGTAACCGCAACCCGGCCGGCCAAAGCCGGAATCGTGTTGAGGTTTGTCTGCACCTGGCTGGCGGTGGTTCCGCTCGCGCCGGTTACCACGTTCAACGGCGATGCATTGACCGAGTTAAATGACAAGGTCGTCGAGCCGTTCGCTACCAGGGCCAAAGTTTGAACTTCGTTGGTCACCGTCAGAGCAGAAGTCGCGGAAGCGTCGTTGAACGACAGCGTGAACGAACCGCTGGTTGTGCCGCCCAAAGTCAGCGTCTGCACTTCATTCGCCCCAGTCACGGCAACGTTATTCGTCAGTGCGGGGATCGTGTTCAGATTCGCCTGGATCTGTGACGCACTTACGGGGCCGCCGTTGGTGACGGTGGCCGCGGACAAGGTGGTGCCGCCCGTCGTGGCTGCCGTGAGCTGATTGACGTCCCGGTTGGCCGCCGAATTGAGGAACGTCACCGTGAAGGGACCGCCGTCCGACCCGGTTACGCTCACATTGCCGCTTAGTGCGGGAATGGAGCTTAAGCTGGCCGTTACCTGGGCCGCCGTGGGGCTGGAACCCGGGGTGAACGTTAACACGGCATTCGCGCCCGTCGCGTTAACGCCGCTATACGACGGAGTCGCCGTGCCGCCCGATGTGCCGCCAAATGTCAACGTCTGAACTTCGTTGGCGCCGTTGGAAATCGCCGCACCGCTCGCGCCGTTGAACGTAAACGCGAATGTCCCGCCGTCGGTTCCTCCCACCGTCACCGTCTGCTGCTCGGAGACGACCGGAACCGGCGTGGTCGCGCTCACGCCGCGGAAGCTCGGCGTGAAGGTGCCGCCCGTCGTTCCTCCCATGGTCAACGCTTGCACTTCATTCGCGGCAGCCAGGTTGTTGGAGCTGCTTGTCAGCGTCAGCGTGCCGGCCCCTTGCTTGTCGATTTGACCATTGGCCACGGCGCTGTCGATTTCCAGAACGTTCGACGAGAAGTTGGCCGAGCCGACGTTCAATGCCCGCCGCGCACCGCCAAGATTCAAGGCGGCGTTTGAGGTAAAGGTCGCAGCCGGCGACGAGATCAGTGAGCTGGTCCCCAGCGAATTGGCCGAGGCGCTTACGGCGACGTTCCCCTGACCGGGCCCACCGATCAGCGTCAGCGTGCCGCTGGTCGTGCCTCCCGAGATTTTGCCCGAATATCCCAACCCGCTGTTCATCGTCAGCGGCGTTGCCGTGCCCAAGTTGCCAATCTGCTCCGAGAAGTTATTCAAGTTCCACAGGCCGGAAGCGGAAATCACGACCGTCGCGTTCGGACTGATTTGTTCGCCGGCCTCGAGAATCAGTTGATCCGAATCCTGGCCTCCCAGGTCATTGCCAACGGTGATCGTCCCGCTGGCAATCGCGTCGCGGCCGCCCTCGGTCGTCGTCGCGGCCGAAATGGTCGGGCTGGTGCCGGTCAGCGAGTTACCAACTGTCATCGTCGCGAGGTTGGCGCCCGCCAGGGTGCCGCCAAAGGTGATCGTAAATGGACCCGTGCCCGTGGGGTTGGTATTGACGACGCTCGCCGTGGCGCCGCTAACGCCGGCAATCACGGAGTTGATGCCAGCCTGAATATTGGCCAGCAGGGTCGCCGGCACAGCGCTCCACGCGATCGGCGCTGAAGTCACCGGACCGCTAGCAAGGGCCATCGTGATCGTGAAGGCGCCGCCCGTAATCGTCCCGCCGAACGTCAGCGTATCGACTTCGTTTGCGCCGCTTCCCGTCTTGCCCAGCCGCAGCGTTCCTTCGGCAACCGTCGTAGCGCCCGTATAAGTGTTGCTTTGGGTGCCACTATACCGCAGGGTGCCTGGCAGAATCTTCGTTACTGCCTGGCCGCCAGTGATTTCGCCGCTGATGTTCACCGTCGCGTTGGTGTCCGCGCCAATCGATGTGGCGCCGGCCAAAGTAACCGCCGGTACTCCCAACGAATCTTGCTGCAATGTCGCGGTCGTACCAGCCACGCCAAACAAAGCGCCGCGGCCGCCGGCACTGCCGCCCGCCGCATTGAGCGACAACGGCTCATCGACGAGCGTCACGTTCCCCAGTTCCAGCGTACCGCCGCTGGACACCACCGTACTGGACATCGTCGAACCGAGGCCGCCCGCGCCCGTCACGCGAACGCGTTGGCTCCCGCCTACCGTGAATGTGCCACTGAACGCGTCCGGCGTCGAAGACGGCGTGGTGAGCTCCAACCGGCCCGCTCCACTCGTGGTGATTCCGGCTGAGCTGCCGGCCGCCACCGTGCTGCGGACGATTGCCACGCCGGACGGCGTCAGGCTGCTGTTCGTCACCGAGACCGATACGTCGTTCCCGGCCAGCCGCCCGAGGTACTGGATGTTGAACACGTTCGGGAGCAACTGCGTGATCACGGCGTTCCCCGCGCCGAACATCGCGTCGAGTCCGGCTTGAATACCCGGAAGCGGCGTGGCCGCGTTGTACGTGATTATGCCGGACGACGGGAAGTTGCTGCCGGCCGACAACGTGAACGTTCCGCCGGTCGCCGTGCCGCCGGTGATCGTGAGCTGTTGGATGGAAGTGGCCACCGCGCCGCTCGTCTTGCTCACCGACTGCGTCACGGTCGTCGTAATCGTGGCCAACGGCATGTCGGCCCGCGCCATAGCGCCGCCAAAGATCAAATCGACCACCGTCCCCGACTGCGCCACGACCGTGATGTTGCCGGCGCCGAAGGTCGTGTTCAGCGCGGATTGGATATTGCTCTGCAGCGTCGCCGGGTTCGAGTTATAGCTGATCGCACCAGTCGTCACGCCGGCCAGCGTGATCGTAAACGAGGTGTTGGTCAGGTTGGGAGCAAAGACAAGCTGCTGCTGTTCCGTCCCCGATCCTTCTTGCGGCGTGGCCACGCTCACCGTCGGGCTGGTGCCCGTCAGGCCCGCGGCGCTGGCCGTCAGAGAAGCCAGGTTTCCACCCGCCAGGATCTTTCCGAAGTAGATATCGAACGTGTCGAAGCCGATCGTCGTCGTGGCTGGCGTTACGGTGGTGCCGGCGGTAATCGCGGCAGTAATCTGGCTGACGTCTTCACCAGCGAGCTGTCCGCCGAACGCGATGGTGTACGTTGGCGAGCTGCCGGTAACCGTGACGTTGCCGTTCAGAGCCGGAATCGTGTTCAGATTCGACAGTAGCTGTGCGGCCGTGGGCGCTGCCCCCGCCGTGGTGCGGGCGATCGCCGCCGTTGCCGGCGTTCCGCTCACCACCAGTGGCACATTCGGGGCGGTCTGTCCGGTCAGCGTGTTGCTGAACGTGATCGTGTAGGTCGGGGCGGCCCCGGTTACTGTCGCATTGCCGACCAGCGCCGGAATCGTATTCAGAGCCGATTGCACCGAATTCGGACCCGTCGCCGGAGGCGCGCTGCCGGTCGCTGTCTTGGCGACGGTCGCGACGCCCGTGCTGCTAACAACTAGGTTCGTCACGTCGGTACCGGCCAGATTCCCGCTGAAGCTGATCGTGTAGCTCGGCAAGGCGCCAGTGACAACCACCCCCGACAGAGTCGGAGTGATGGTTCGCAGGTTCGTCTGCAAGGCAGTGGCATCCGGAGCGCTCCCTGCCACGATGCTGGCCGTTGCGGCCGTGGCGCCCGTCGTGCTGCCAATCGTCGCGACCGGCTGCGCCGTCAGCGAGCCGCCGAACGTGATCGTATAGACCGGGGCGCCGCCGGTGACCGTCACAACGTTCGTACCCGATAGAGGAGCCCCAATCGATTGCAGGTTCGACTGCACTAGCGACGCCGCCGGCGCGCTGCCCGGCGTCGGGGTTGCTGTCGTCGCGGTCGCGGTCGTGGCGCTCGTGATCTGCGCGGCATCCACGCCAGCCAGCGAACCGCCAAACGTCATCGTGAAGGGACCGCCCACGGGACCAGTCACGGTCACCGGAGGAGTGCTGTTGCCGTCGATCACCGTCGCGGGCGTGATCTGCGCCCCGGAGCTGATCTGCGGTTGGTTCGCGCCAGCCAGCGCGAATCCGAACGTGACCGTGTAAACCGGCGCGCTGCCGGTAACCGTCACGTTGCCCGCGGCTGCTAGGGCGGGAATCGTCTGCAGATTCGTTTGAAGCTGGGCAGCCGTCGTGCCACTAGCTCCCGTGGTCACCGTCAGCGCGGCCGCATTGGCGCCATTGAACGACAGCGTCGTCGCCCCGTTGGACGCCAAGGTCAGCGTCTGCACCTCGTTACCGCTCAGCACCGGAATCGTCCGCAAATTCGTCTGCACGTCGGAAGCCGACGTCCCGCTGCCGTCGATGGTAGTGCCAGTGCTGACAGTGCTGGTCGCGCCGCCGGCAACTGTCGCCGTGAGCTGGTTGACGTTAACGCCGGCAAGCGCGCCGATGAAATTGATATTGAAGTGGGTCGCATCAACCGCCGCAACGGACACATTGCCGTTCAACGCCGGGATCGAGTTCAGATGCGCCAGGATCGTGGCAGCAGACGGCAATCCTTGAGTGCTATCCACGAGGATCGCGGTCCCCGCGCTGCCGGGAGTGCCGTTGTAAGACATCGTGACTACGTCGCCAGCGACACAGCCGCTCGTATTGAGCGTCTGCACTTCATTGACAGCGGTCGCGATCGTGAGAGCCGACGTAGCGTTCACGTTGTTGTACGACAGCGTCGTCGTGCCGTTGGCCACCGGCGTCAGCGTTTGCACTTCATTCACAAAGTTCAAAGCCGTCCCTGCGTTCGTGCCATTGAACGACAGCGTCGTCGAGCCCGTGCCGAGCACCGTCAACGTTTGCTTGGCATTAATAAAGCTCACGTCCGCCGAGGCGTTTGCGCCGTTGAACGACAGCCGCGTTGGGCCGCCGGGGCCGCCGGTGCCGTTGGGCACCGTCAGCGTATTCGCCGTATTGACGAAGTTGAGGGCCTGGGTCGCGTTCGCACCGTTGTAAGACAGCGTTGTCGAGCCGGTGCCGACCGCGCTCAACGTCTGCACTTCGTCGGTGACGGTCAACGCCGCCGAGGCCGAAGCGCCGTTGTAGGACGGCGTGAACGTGCCGCTGGCCGAGCCGCCCAGCGTCAACGTCTGGACTTCGTTGGTGCCGCTGGAGTTGGCGATGACCTGCGTGTTGCCCGCGCCGAACATGTTGTTCAGCGCCGTTTGAATGTTGTTTTGCAGCCCCGCCAGCGTATTGGCATAGGTCACCGTTTGTGGCGTATTGCTGCCATACGCCAGCGTGAAAGTGCCGCCATCGATGTTGCCGCCAAACGTCAGTGATTGCCGCTCGAAGCCGTTATTCACGCCGTCCGAGGCGACGCTAGCCGCCACCGAGGGGCCGATGCCGGTGGCGGACTGGAGCGACACGTTCGCGGCCGTGATGGTGTTCAGATTTGCCCGGGCGAGTGCACCGCCAAAGTAGATATCGACCAGATAGTTCGGCGACGTAGTGCCAGTCACCGGCACCTGCGATACCTGAGCGCGAACTGGCGAGAAGCCGTTGAGGACCGTCGCCGGCGTCGCGGCCGTCGTGCTGCTGCCAATTTGAACGACGTCTTGACCACCCAGCAAACCGCCATAGGTGATCGTGAACGGGCCGCCATTGTTGCCGGTGACGCTGATCGCCGCGCCGCCATCGAGGGTCGTCGCGGTCGTGGCGGTCGTTACCTGAGGCGCCGGGATGGGAGGGATGGTGCTGACAATTGGACTTGCATTTGATCCCGCGAGCCCGCCGCCAAACGTAATCGTAAAGGGACCGCCATTGCCGCCGGATACCGCTACATTGCCAAGCAGCGCGGGAATGGTCTCCAGGTTGGTTTTAACTTGTGCCGCGGTCGTCGCACCGTTGCCCGAAACCGTCACGCCCAACGGCGCGTTGGCATTGACTCCGTTGTACGACAGAATGGTGTTGCCGTTGGTCACCAGCGACAGCGTCTGGATCTCGTTGCCGGCCAGCGCCGGAATCGATTGCAGGTTCGCCTGTACTTGCGCGGCCGTGATCGGCGTGGCGCCGTTGAGAGTGGTGCCGGTGGTCGCGTTTGCGTTGGCCGAAATTTGGGCCGCATCGGTATTCGCCAGGTTACCGCCGAATGTGATGGTGAATGGACCGCCGTTGCTGCCGGTGACCGCCACCGGGGGAGTACTGCTACCATCGATGAGCGTGGCGGTCGGGGCAGTCAAGGGACCACTGCTCGCAATTTGGCTGACGTTCTGAGCGGCTAGCGAGCCGCCGAACGTGATCGTCAATGTTCCGCCTGTCGAGCCACTCACCGCGACGACGTTGCTGCCGGACAGGGCAGGAATCGTCTGCAGGTTCGCCAGGAGCTGAGCGGCGGTGGTCCCGCTTCCGCCGGTGGTTACCGTCAACGCTGAAGTCGCATTGACGCCGTTGAATGAAAGGGTCGTCGAGCCGTTGTTGAGGAGCGTCAACGTTTGCACTTCGTTGCCGCTCAGCGTTGGAATAGATTGCAAGGTCGACAGAATGTTGGCTGCCGTCGTCGAGCCTGTGTTCAGGCTGATAACGGAAGCATTCGTACCGTTGTACGAAAGCGTCGAGTTCCCGTTCCCCGTCACTAGCAGCGATTGAACTTCATTGTTGTTGAAGCTGGACAAGCTCAAGGGCGTTGTGGCATTCACGCCATTGAACGAGAGCGTCGTTGCACCATTGCCCGAGAATGTCAGCGTTTGCGCTTCGTTGACGCCAAACATCGAGCTCACCGCGCTCTGGATATTGCTCTGCAGCGTGCTCGGCGTCGTGCTGAACGTCACGTTGCGGGTCACGGGTCCATAAGTCAGCGAGAAATTGCCGCCGGACGTGCCTCCGTTGAACGTCAAGAGCTGCTTTTCGCTTCCCGTGCCGTCCGCCACCGCCGTAACCGCCGCCGTCGCCGAGCCGCCGTCGTTGACCAAGCTGGCGCCCACGTTGGCACTGGTGCCGACAAGGTTCGACGTTGCTTGGACCTGAGTGACGTCGGAGCTGGCCAGCGTGCCGGTAAAGGTAATGTCCCACTGGTTCGTGGCGGTATTTGCGGCGGTCGAGTTCCCCGCGCCATAGATCGCATCGAGAGCGGCCTGGATATTCGTCGTCATCACCGCCGTGCGCGAATCGTAGTTGACCTGCGCCGACGTCGTGCCGTTGCTCAAGATCACGTTGCCGCCGGTGACGGTTCCCGTGAAGTTCAGCCGCTGCACTTCGTTGCGGCCAATCTTCGTCGTGGCAACGGACAACAGCGGAACATCGGTTCCGGCCATCAAGCCGCTGCCGAAATAGACGTTGAACTGCGTCGGCGAGAGCGGAACGACCGTGGCATTGCCCGCCCCGATCAGATTGTTCAGCGCCGTCTGGATATTGCCTTGCAGTGTCGCCGTCGTGGCGCTATAGGTGACCTGCTGGGTCACCGAGGGCAGGTTTCCGTAGGCCAGCGTGAACGTTCCCGCCATGCCGGTTTGGATGCCGCTCAGGTTCAACTGCTGCACTTCACTGCCGGCGCCATCGGTGATGCCCGCGATGGCCGCCGCCCCGCCGTCCGCGGTGGTCAAAATGCTTAGCAGTGACCCGGCGGGAGTGAGGCTGTTATTGCCCACCACCATCGGCACTAGATTTACACCGCCCGCGGTTCCAACGAACGTCACGTTGAATTGCGTGCTGGACGCCGCGCTCACCGTCGCATTGCCCGCGCCGAGAACACCCGCCGCGACCAGCGCGGCCTGAATATTCGTCGCCGTTTGACTGCCGTTGCCGGCGACATAAGTAATCGCAGCGGTGGTGACGGCTGGACCCGTGGGCGGCGTCACCGTTAGCGTGAACGTGCCGCCGGTCGCCGCGGGGTCCACCGTGATCTGCTGGACTTCGTTGCTGATGCTATTGACCGTCATCAGCGGAATATCGCCACTGGCGAGGGCTCCGCCGAAAATGATATCGACCTGGGTCGCCGAGTTCGCGACCGCCCGCGCGTTGCCTGTGCCAAACAGCGCGTTGAGCTGCGTCTGAATATTGTTCGTCAGCGTCGTCAGGTTCGCGCTGTACGCGATGTTCGGCGTGGTGATGCCGCCCAGCGTCAGCGTAAAGTTGCCGCTGGCCGGCGGACCGCCGAACGTCAGCCGTTGCCGCTCGACGTTGTTCGCCCCGTCCTGCACGGCGTTCAGTGCCGCGACGGTGGGCTGTGCCGTGAGCGACAGCGACAACGTGCCATTCATGTTCGTGCGGGCAAATGGCCCGCTGAACGTAACGCTGTACGTCGTGGCGCTGCTCGCCAGGACCTTCGTATTGCCCGCCCCAAAGATCGTATCCAGCCCTGCCTGAATATTTGCCTGCAGCACGGCTGCATTCGGGTCCCAGGTAATCACGGGCGCGGGAACTTGCATGCCCGGATACGAAATCGTGAATGTCCCGCCGGTCGTGATGCCCGAAATGGTCAGCGTCTGCACTTCATAGCCGCTGCCCGTGGCCACGCTGTTGACGGCCACGCTGGGCGCGGTGCCGCCGGTCAGGCCCGTGCCGGCCACCGTGAGGTTGACCAGGTTCGTGCCGGCAAGCTGGCCGGTGAAATACACGTCCAGCACGGGATTCGCGCTGCCTCCGCTGACCATCACCTTCGTGTTCCCGGCGCCAAGCAGCGTGTTGAGCGCGTTTTGCAGGTTCGTTCGCAAATTGCTGAACGACGGGTCGTAGTTGACCGTCACGGCCGGCAAACCACCGTAAGCGACCGTGAAGCTGCCGCCGGTTGGGCCGCCGCTGAACGTTAACCGCTGCTGCGCGTTGCCTGTGCCCGAAGCGATGTTGTTCAGCGCCACCGTGCCGCCGCCCGACATGGGCGAAATGCCGCCATCCGTTGGCGTGCTGACCGCGGCCGTTACACCGCCGGTCACGGTTGTCGTAATTTGAGCGACGTTTTGCGACGCCAGACCCACACCGTAGGCGATCGTGAAATTCGGGCTCGCGCCGGTCACGGTCGCGTTGCCGTTGAGTGCCGGGATCGTGTTCAGGCTGGCCTGAATTTGGGCAGCCGAAATCGCCGGCGCGCCATTCGTTACCGTGGCTACCGCCGCCGTGGACGTCGTGCTGCTGACAATCTGGTTGACGTCCTGGCCGCGCAGCACGCCGACGAACGTCGCCGTGAACGGGCCGCCATCGCTGCCCGTCACGGCGATGGGAGCCGTGCCATTGCCGTCGATGACAGTCGCTGTCGTGGCCACCGTCGCGGTACTGCTAACCAGTTGGCTGACATTCTGCCCCGCCAGCGCGCCGATGAACTGAATCGAGAAGGGTCCGCCTTGGCTGCCGGTGACCGAGAAGTTATTGTTCTGCCCCGGAATCGAATTCAAGTAAGTCTGAACGTTCGCGGCCGTTGTGCCGCCGGTTCCCGTTACGACCGCCAGAGCCGTGGACGGCGCTGCGCCATTGAACGAGAGAATTACCGATCCGTTTCCGACAAGCGTCAGCGTCTGCACCTCGCTGCCGCTGAGGACCGGGATCGTTTGCAGGTTCGTCTGCACTTGAGCGGCCGTCAGCGGCGTGGCACCCTGCAGCGTCGTTGCCACCGTCGCCTGGGCCGTAGAACTGCTGACGATTTGCGAGACATTGAGACCGCCCTGGGAACCGCCGAACGTAATGGTAAACGGACCGCCTTGTGGCCCGCTCACTGTTACCGCGGCCGTGGCGTTGCCGTCAGCCAGCGTCGCCGTCGTTGCTTGGGCCGTCGAGCTCGCGATTTGAGCGACGTTTTGCCCCGCCAGAGCGCCGCCGAACGTGACCGTATAGATCGGCCCAGCGCCCGTCACTGTCACATTGCCGGCCAAGGCAGGAATGGTGCCTAAGCTCGTCTGCACTGCGGCAGCCGACGGGCCGCCCTGCGTCGGCGTTGCCGTCGTCGCCTGCGCGGCCGCGCTGCTGATGATTTGCGGAACATCGCCTAACAAGGATCCGCCAAAGGTGATCGTGAACGGTCCGCCGTTCTGGGCTGCCGTTACGGCAATATTGCTTCCGGCCAGAGCCGGAATCGTCTGCAGATTCGTCTGAACCGCTAATGCCGTAGTGCCGCCCGTGCCCGTGGTCACCGTCAAGGCCGACGTGGCATTGGCGCCGTTGAATGACAGGGTCGTCGCGCCATTGGCCACCAAGGTCATCGTCTGCACTTCAGGCGTAATGGCCAACGAGGAGGTGGCGTTCACGCCGTTGTACGACAGGACGAACGAGCCGGTGGAAGCCAGCGTCAACGTCTGGACCTCGTTGCCGCTCAGCACGGGAATCGTTTGCAGGTTTGTCTGCACCGCGGCTGCTGTGGTGCCGCTGGCGCCGGTCGTTACGGTGAGCGCCGTGGCGTTGGCGCCGTTATAGGAGAGGGTGGTGCCGCCGTTGGCCACCACTGTCAGCGTTTGGACCTCATTGTTGACGGAGTTAGTAATGCTGAGCGGCGAGGCCGCATTGGTGCCGTTGTACGACAGTGTCGTTGAGCCGTTGCCCGAGAACGTCAGCGTTTGGGTTTCGCCCACGCCGCCTTCGGTCGAAGTGGCAGCCGCCGCAATCGCCGCGTTGCTGCTTGCGAGCTGGCTGACGTTCTGTCCGCTCAGCGCGCCATTGAACGTGATCGTGAACGGTCCGCCTTGACTGCCCGTTACGGAAACGTTGCCGGCCAGGCCTGGAATCAGCCCCAAGTTGGTCTGCACGTCCGACGCCAGCGTGCCGCTGCCTCCTGTCGTCACGGTCAGCGGCGATGTGGCCGCCACGCCGTTCAGCGACAGCGTCGTCGTGCCGTTGGTGGCCAGTGTCAGGATCTGGACCTCATCGGTCACGGTGATCGGCGACGTCGCCGGCGTTCCGCCGAACGATGGCCTGAAGTCGCCGCTCGCCGTCCCGCCCAGCGTCAGCGTCTGGACTTCGTTAAACGTGACGTTTGCGTTGGCGAGCTGACCGCCGTAGTAAATATCGACCTGGGCCCCCGTCGCCGATGCCGAAAGCACCTGGGCTTGAGCGTTCCCCGCGCCGAACAGCGTGTTAAGCGCGGCCTGAACGTTCGCCTGCAGTGTCGCCGCCGTGGCGCTATAAGTAATGGCGGCCGATGTGGTCGGACCATAGCTCAATGTGAAGCTGCCGTTCGGCGTGTTGGCGAACACCAGCCGTTGAACCTGGCTTCCGGCGCCGTCGGCCAGCGGCGTGGCGCTGACCGCTCCACCGCCCGACAGGCTGCTCGTGACGCCGAGCGTCGCGACGTTGGCTCCTGCCAGGATTGCGCCAAACCGCACCAGATATTGTCCCGCCGTCACCACGGAAACCGTGGTGTTGCCCGCGCCCAGCAGCGCATTGAGCGCCGCTTGAATATTGGCGGCCAAAGTCGCCGGCGTCGAGCTGTAGGTGATCGCGGCGGAAGTGCTCGCCCCATACGAGATCGTGAACGTGCCGCCGGTGATGTTGCCGGTGAAGCTCAAAGCCTGCGTTTCGTTGGCGAACGTCGCGCTGTCGTCGCCGTCGATGATCTTGGCCGAAATCTGCAGATCCGATTCGGCCAGCGAATCGCCGGTCGAAACTGTCCGCGTGACGTTAGCGGCGCCTGCCGCGTTGATTGCCACGGTCAGCGCAGCGCCCGCTGCCGGGCCAATCGTGGCCGGGCTGACGTTGCCCAGCGTGCCCGATTGCGTCGAAAGCGTGATCGGCGTGCTGTTGGCGATCGTGAACTTGCTCGCCGCTGTCGTGTTGCTGTTGGTGATGCTCGGAGCGCCCGAAACGCCGCTCTCCAGCGTCACCGTCGTGGTCACCAATTCGCTGTCGCCGGCCAAATCCAGCTTGCCCGTGCCGGTAATTTTGATCGTCGCTCCGTCGGCAATCTGCTCCAGCGTGTTACCCGGACCATACGTCAACACGTCCGAACCGGAGGCGCCAATCCCGTCGCCCACATTGACCGCCTGGTTCGCGCCGATCGCCTGGTTCGCCCCGCCGGTCTTGTTCAGTCGCAGCGTGCCTTCGTTGATGTTCACGCCGCCCGAGAAGGTGTTCGCCGTCGTGCCGCCCAGCTCGAGCAGGCCCGCTCCGACTTTGGTTAGCAAAGTGTTGCCGGAAACGACACCGGTCAGAATCATCGTGTTGCCGGTATCGACGCCGAGCGAGCTGGCCGAGCCCAGCGTAACGTTCCCGCTGAGCGTCACCGCGGCGGTGCCCACGCCGGCCACGCTCCGCAGCGCTCCCGATCCACCAGCAAAGCCGCCGCCGCTGACCGTGATCGCTTCGGGAATCGTGATCGCGGTGGCGCTGCTCACTTCTAGCGCCGCACCGCTGCTCACGGTCGTCGCGCCGGCTGTTGTGCCAAGGGCATTCGCGCTGGCGGCCCGCAGCACGCCTTCCAGGACGCTCGTATTGCCGGTGTACGTGTTGTTGCCGCTCAACGTCACGCGTCCCGCGCCGAGCTTGTCGATACCGATCGGTCCCAGGACCGAGCTGCTGATCGTCAAGGCGTTTGGCGCCGCAACGGTCGGCATCGTCGGCGTGTAAACAATTGCCGGCGTGGCCCCCAGCGTCAAAGCGCCGTTGTTGATCGCGTGGTTGGCGCCAACAGCCACCACGAGTCCCGACGTGACCGTCAGGCCATTGGCCGCGTCAACCGTGATCCCCGATCCCGCGATGAGGATGGCATTGACCGAGTTGCCTTCGGTCGTCGTCGTCGTCGCAATTGTCTGTCCCGCTGGCAGCAGCGAGTTATCGGCAACCGTCAATTGAACAATGTTCTTTCCGGCAACCGCCGATCCATTGAACGCGATATTGAACTGGGTCGCCGAATTCGCGGCAACGCTAACCGCGCCGACGCCATAGACTCCCGCGGCGTTCAGGGCCGCTTGGATGTTCGTTGCCGTGGTGGAACCGGTCCCGGTATAAACGATCGCTGAGGTCGTTACGGTGGTGCCATTGAGCAACACGGCGCTTAACGTGAATGTTCCGCCCGTGGCCCCGCCGCCAGCGGTCGGCGCGAGCAGCGTGATCTGCTGCACTTCGTTGCCGATGTTGCCGACCGCGGTGGACGACGTCAGCTTGATGTTAGCGCCGGCCACCGAACCCGTGGCCCCGCTGCTGTCCAGCAGATTGACCTTCTCCACCGCCTTCGACACGCCGAACACCGGGTCATACGCCGCAAAATCGACGTCCGGCGTTCCTGTCGCGTCGCGCTTATTCAACACGGCATATGGCAGAATGCCGCCGGTCAGTATCGGGTTGGTCAGGATGATCAACCGGTTGTTCGCGGTGCCCAGGTCTTGCCCATAGCCCGAAAAGCTGATGAAGCTGTCCGCCCCGCGGGTCAAGCTCGGGAACGCCACGCTCGTCGCGGCCGTCGCATTGCCGATCTGCGTGATACTCGACGTGGTATTAGCCCCAGTCGTCAAAACGCCCAGGACTTCGTTCACGGCTGTCGTGCTGTTGCCGATCAGCGTCAAGTTACCGCCGTTGATCGTGATGCCGGCCGTGTTCTTGATGCGATCGCTGACCGCTGTCCCCGAGTTGTCGATCGTCAGCGAAGCGCCCGCGGCGATCGTGATGCTCGTGACGTTCGGCAGCGAGCCGTTCCCTTTCAGCACCACGGCGCCCTGACTGATCGTCAGCGCGCCGGAAATCGGGCTCACGCCTGTAATACACAGCACGCCCGGCCCGCTCTTGGTCAGGCTCGCTCCGCCGTTGATTTCGCCCACGCCGCCCGCCAGCGTCAGCACGTTCGTGCCTTGCACGTTGATCGTCGCGCTCGCCAGCAAATCGACCGCGCCCGTAATCGTCACATCATTGCCCGGAGCGAGGTTAAAGCCCTGCGTGATCACGCGATTGCCGATCGTCAGCGCTGCACCCTGACCTGCCAGCGTCGTGCCCGAGCTGGGCACCACGATTCCAGAGCCGAGCGAACCAGCGCCTGCATAAAATTGCGGTCATCAACGAATTTAAAAGCTACGTTCTTGATGGTCTCTTCTTCCTGGTTAAGTACCGCGTACA
>Ga0170475_112205333_pt1 | contig 22344 bp, 11 predicted proteins | sample Soicark_Litter_5_FD_111474 | JGI IMG/M metagenome (GOLD analysis project Ga0170475, IMG submission 111474) | Avena fatua rhizosphere microbial communities from Hopland, California, USA. Combined Assembly of 48 SPs
GGTGGAGTTAGGGTAGTGCCCCCAAAACTGTCGTACGGTAAGAAGAAGGCGGGGGCCGCGGCGGATTTGAACGTTTCTGCGGGTGAGGACACCCGCGGTCCGAAGGCTGGATCTTCGCCCTCCAATGGAAGCCAACAATTTATGATAGTGCGTTTACTTCTTCTTGCTTCAATTCTGTTTGCGACCGCGTTGCCGCGTTTGGCGGAGGCCGCGGAGCAAAAGCTCAACGTAGTCCTAATCCTCGCGGATGATTTTGGGTGGAAGGATCTCGCCTGCTACGGCAGCGATCTCTACAAGTCGCCAAACATCGACAAGCTTGCGAAGGACGGGGTTAGATTTACGCAGGCGTACTCGGCCTGCACCGTTTGTTCTCCTACGCGCGCGGCTATAATGACAGGTAAATATCCAGCGCGGCTGCACATCACTGATTGGATTCCCGGCATGCCGCCCGAGAACCCGAAGCTGATCGTGCCGGACTGGACGAAGTATTTGCCGCTGGAGGAACCGACTATTGCGAACGCGTTTCACTCAGCGGGATACGCGACGGCGAGTATCGGAAAGTGGCACCTGGGCGGCGAGCAGTATTATCCGGACAAGCACGGGTTCGATCTCAACATCGCCGGAACCGATGCGCCGCAACCGAAAACCTATTTTGCGCCCTACAACATCGCGACGCTACCCGAAGGGCCACCGGGAGAATACCTCACGGACCGGCTTGGCGATGAAGCGTTGAAGTTCATCGAAGCCAACAAAGCGAAGCCGTTCTTTCTCTATTTTCCACATTTCGCCGTGCATCTGCCGATCCAGGCGAAGCCGGAGGTTTCTGCGAAATACGAAGCGATGAAAAAGCCGGGGCAAATACAAACGAACGAAGTTTACGCCGCGATGATCGAGAGCATGGATGATACGGTGGGCCGGATCCGGGCGAAACTGGAACAACTCAAGCTGGCCGACCATACTTTAATTGTCTTCGCGTCGGACAATGGAGGGCGCGTGCCGACCACGTCAAACCTGCCGTTGCGCGTCGGAAAAGGCTCGTGTTACGAGGGGGGCACAAGAGTGCCATTGATCATTTATTGGCCGGGAGTGACGCACGCGGGGACTGAAGTTGATACGGCGGTCATTAGCATGGACCTGTATCCAACTTTGCTCGCGATTACGGGAGTAAAAGATCAGGCCGGGCACAAGCCCGACGGCGAGAACCTGGTTCCTCTACTCCGAGGCCACGCTGCGATAAGAAATCGACCGATTTTCTGGCACTATCCGCACTACCAACATTACCAATTAGGCGGCACAACACCTTACAGCGCGGTGCGCAGTGGAGATTTCAAGCTCATCGAGTTTCATGCCGACATGAAACATGAACTCTACAACATCCGGGCGGACATCGGCGAGCAGCACGACCTGGCCGCGCAGATGCCGGACAAGGTGAAGGAGTTGACGAAGACATTGCACGATTGGCGTCAAGAGGTCGGCGCGCAAATGCCGACGCGCAACCCGGATTTTGATCCGAGCAAACCGGAACACGATCCGAAGAATCGAAAGAAAAAGAACGCCGAAGCACCGGCCGCGCCAGCGCCGAAACAGCCGCAGGCGTTTCGTAAAGATACTGCTGGGCACATTATCCCGGCGATTGCCGATACGCAGGATTTTCAGTCTCCAGACCACGTACAACTGAAAGGATGGGTGGGTAGTCGCATCCAAGCCAATGAAGGAAACCGCCTCGTCAAGTTAGACGTTGATCGATTATTGGAAGGTTATCGCAAGCGGCCAGGCCGCCAGACTTGGGACGGGGAACACATCGGCAAATGGTTGCATGCCGCGACCTTGGCGTGGGTGAACACGGGAGATCCCGCGCTGCGCAAGAAGTTGGACTACGCGGTGACGGAGTTGAGCAAGTGCCAGCTTGAGGACGGATATCTTGGGACGTACACAACCGACAAGCGATGGACCGAATGGGATGTTTGGGCGCACAAGTACAACCTGATCGGTCTCCTGACCTACATGCGCTACACCGGTAATACCAACGCGCTGCCGGTATGCCGGCGAATGGCCGATCTGCTCTGCAACACTTTTGGAGATGAACCCGGCAAGCGAGACATCATCCTTGCCGGTAACCACATGGGGATGGCCCCGACTAGCGTGCTCGAACCCATGGTCCTGCTGTTCCGGTTCACCGGTGAGCAACGGTACATGGATTTCTGCAACTACATCCTTCGCGCCTGGGAACATAAAAACGGGCCGAAGATCGTGTCGACCCTGCTGAACGAGAAGCGCGTGGATAAAGTCGGGAACGGCAAGGCTTACGAGATGTTGTCCTGCCTGAACGGCGCGTTGGAGTATTACCGGACCACTGGCCAACCCGAAATGTTGCAGGCCTGCCTGAACGCGTGGCAGGACATCGTGGACCATCGTCTTTATATCACGGGGACTGCAAGCTATCGCGAATTTTTCCACGACGACTACGACCTGCCGAACGTTAACAACGTGGGCGAGACCTGCGTGACGGTGACGTGGTTGCAGTTGAATGCGCAGCTCTTGCGATTAACAGGCGAAGCGCGATTTGCCCAGCAACTGGAAAAAACCGTGTTGAACCAATTGTTCGGCGCGCAATGTCCCGATGGCTCGGCGTGGGGCTATTACGTCCAGATGCAAGGCAAGAAGCCTTACAGCAGCACGCTTGACGGGCACTGCTGCTTGTCCAGCGGACCGCGCGGAGTGTCTTTGATTCCTACCTTTGCCATGAGCACGGATGCGGCGGGACTGGTCGTAAACCTCTATGACGATGGTGCTGCCGAATTGACGCTACGTGACGGTACGGCCGTGCAAGCCACCACGCGAACGATGTATCCGAGTGATTCAAATGTGCGTATGTCCCTTAAACTAAAGCAGCCGCATCGATTCGCTCTGAAGCTCCGCGTGCCGGACTGGTGTTCAAACGCGAAGATCGAAGTGAACGGGCGTAAGCAGGAGCTCGTTGCCGCCCCGGATGGCTACGTTGCTATCAAGCGCGAATGGCGCGACGGTGACAATATCGCGATTGCTTTCCCGATGGAGCCACGGGTGGTCCTCGGAACGCATCAGAACCAAAGCCGGCTCGCGATTATGTATGGCCCGCTCGTGTTGACTGCAGACGAGGGACTGATGGATACCAATCGCGCGTCGCTGCTGGAGTTGGGCGTACCAGGAGCAGACGTGGCGGCACTTAAGGTGAAACCGGTGAAAGCGCCGCGTTCTTATCAGACCTGGCCGGGAGCAAAGGTTTTCGAAGTCACTTGTGAGCGCCGAAATCCCGATGGAGAGCCAGTCGGAAAACCGTTCCAATGTGCTTTGGTGCCGTTCGCTGATGCGGGCAGCACCGGATTACGGTACAAGATCTGGCTTCCATATAAGTCATCCGCACCGGGCAAGAACCAGTTGGTGGATGGTATCGAGGTTCGCTCGCGCAAGCCCAACATGGGCTCCATCATCGACGGCAACGTGCATAGCATCGCAGTTACCTTAAATGACAAGCGCGCGCCCGATGATTGGTTCGGGGTTGACCTGGAGCAGCCAGTAACCGTATCGCAATTCATGTTTGCCCACGGAAAAAATTTCCACGACGGCGGGTGGTTTGATTCAACCGCCTATAAACCGCGCATCGAGATCAAGCGCAGTCGTGATGGCAAATGGGAAAAATGCGCTTTGATCGATGCTTATCCGGCAACCAGCGCGACCGATAACGCCGGTTTGACTGAAGGGCAGGTCTTCACGGTTCGATTGCCGCAGCCAATAGAGGTTTTTGGTGTGCGCGTGGTTGGGAAACCGGCATGTGGCGATAATCCGCAGCAAGCGTTTTCGTCGTGCGGAGAGCTGGCTGCCTTCAAGTGATCGCAAGAAAGCGGATTTCGAGTTGACAAGTTTGCGAAAAGTTGCACAATCGTTTGCGTTAGCCCAAAAACCGCTTAAAATGACTGTGTCGAAGCAACCGTACAAGCGCATTACTTCACAAACCAATTCAATTATCCCCCGTTCGATTATGAAAAAGATGCTGCTACTGTCAGCCCTTATCGGAACCGTTGGCCCCGTATTGGCGCTACCCATTTTTGACCCCTTCGCCGATGCTACCGCTAATGGCGGCACGAGCTACACCCTTGGTACTGCGTTGACTAACCAGTTCAACCGGGCGTTGTTCAGCCCGTGGTATCCACGGGGTGTGAATTTTGGCAGCACCCAACCTACCAACGTTTCCGGAAGCCTCAGCTATCCAGGGCTGCCCGCCTCAACCGGCAACAGTGTGTCCTTCACGGGAATCAGCGCTCAGAACACCTGCCTGGACCTGAACGTGGCAGCCAATCAAACCCCTACGGTCTATGCGTCTTTTTTGTTGAAGGTAACGGATGTCACAGCTGTGTCGACGACGGCCGTCAATAATCCTTTAGCAGCTTTTGGCGATGATCCGACACCGAATGCGGGAGCGCAAATTTGTCGCTTGGGCACTCGATTATTAACCAAAAAGGTGGGAGCAGGTTATGTGCTGGGAACCAGCAAATCGTCGACGACGACCGAGTTCGTGTACGAGCCGGATGCCAACGCACATAATGTTGGAGACGTAGTGTTCGTTGTAATGGGATATCAACGAACTGCCGGCGTGCAGACCAATGTCAATCTATGGATTAATCCATTGTCTTCGACATTTGGAGCGAGCGTGGCGCCGTCGGCAACCCTTACTGCGGTGGGCAATTCCACGACGACCGCGCTGAACAACAGCGCAAGAGTGTTTGCAATTCTGTGCCAGTTCCCCACCGCGCCAACCGGCGTGATCGATGACGTCCGCATCGGGAATGACTGGGCCACAGTGACAGGCGGGCCGGGCATTTATACTTCCCCGACTAATCAAACGCGCAATGCCGGAACAAACGTGACGTTCACTGCGGCCGCTTTCGGTGGCACGCCTTTGAGCTATCAGTGGCAAAAAGATGGCGGTCCGCTGACTGACGGTGGAGGGATTGCGGGCGCCACGACACCAACGCTGACGATTAACAATTTGCTGGCAGCGAATGCCGGTTCATACACGGTCGTGGTGAGCAACAGCTATAGCGTGGCCACGAGTGCCGCCGCGACCTTGACGGTTAATGATCCATGGATTACGGCGCAGCCGACGAACAAGGCGGTGAACCCGGGCGCGGCCACGGTCCTTCACGTCGGGGCCGTGGGCACCCCAACGCTGACTTACCAATGGTACAAGAATACTTTGGCTCTTTCTGACGGTGGAAACATCTCCGGATCCCAATCGCCTGATTTGACGGTCACCAGCTTTTCGTCGTCAGATGTCGGAACCTATAACGTGGTTGTGATGAACGGGCTCAGCTCCAGTATGACGAGCAGCAATGCGTCAATCGGACTAACCGATCCCTCCATCAGCGCGCAGCCACAAAGCATCACAAATATTTATGGGACCACGGCGAACTTTCAGGTGACTGCAACCGGCACAGCGCCGTTGAGGTACCTTTGGCATAAACAAGGATTTGGCGATCTCAGCGACGGCGGAAATATCTCGGGAAGCCATACCAACGTGCTGACGATATCGGGTGTCTCAAGCGCGGATAACGGTTCATATTATGTTACGGTTTCGAATGCTGTGGGGGGCTTTGTGGATAGTTCTCTTGCCACGCTGAGCGTGCGAGATCCAGCGGTTACCACGCAACCGGTAAACGCGACGAACAGCACGGGGACCACGGCAATGTTCCATGCCATTGCGGTCGGAACGCCGAGCCTGACCTATTTATGGTACAAGAACGCCAACATCGTTTTTGACGACGGCGTGAAATATGCCGGCGCCTCGACAGATACCTTATGGATTACGAATGTCGCGGCTGGCGACCAGGACACCTACCACTTGACCGTGCTCAATGGTAATGGTGCCTCCGAGGATAGTGTTGGTGCCACTTTGACGGTGGTGGCTCCTCCAACTCCCATCGCCATCACCGTGCAGCCGACTCCACGCAAGGTTCTTGCCGGAGCGCAAGCGGCTCTGGCGGTGGGTTACACCGGATCGAGCCCGCAATTCCAGTGGCAACTCGCAGGCACTAATGTCCCTGGTGCCACGGCAGCGGGTTTAATACTGTCGAACGTCCAGGCTTCGGTCACCGGCAGTTATCGCGTCATCGTTTCAAACTCGATAAACGCACAGACAAGTTCGCCGGTGTCGGTTTCGCTCGTTTCGTCGTTAAAACTTTATCCCACAAACATCGCGGTCATCCGGGTTGGCAACGGCGCCCAGGCATTGGCTACGAAAGGTAATTCGATGTTTATCGATCAATGGGCTCCGGACGGCACCTATCTCACTACCATGAATCTTCCCGACACGGGTCCCGACAGCATCCTGGCGATTGGTCCGACGCTGACGACCTCACCCTCTTCCGTAACCGGCAACGGTTTGTCACGGTCCGCCAATGGGCGTTATCTGGTTGTCGGCGGGTATAACACCAACCTGACGTTTACGGGAGAATTGCAAAGCACGGCTGCCAGCGTGGTTCCACGCGCCATCGGGTTGGTGGACGACCAGGGCCAATACACGTTGGCCGTTTCCAGCTCGAGTTCCTCCAGCGGAAACTTTTTCCGCGGAGCGTGCTACGACGGCACGAACAACTATTGGGGTTTCTCGCGCACTTCGAGCACCGTCTATTTTGGCTTCGACCACCCTGAACTGCTCATTCAAACGGATTGGTCCAACCTGCCTCAATGTCCATTTTCAACAACCGTATCTACGGTGTATGCGCCGTCTCCGGGAAGACGGGCGTCATGAGATTTACGGGTATGCCTACGGCTGCGGAAGCCGTTGAGCAGGTGATCAATACCGGCAGCAACTTTTCGTCTGATTGCGAGGTCAATCCAAGTGCAAACCTGATTTACGTGGCCGACAATCTGCCGGGCACGGGCGGCATCCAGCGGTGGGAGTTTAATGGCTCAACCTGGAATCTTGCTTACACTCTGAACAACAGCCTTCCGAACGGGGCCTATTACGTGACTGCTGATTTCAGTGGTCCCAACCCGGTTGTGTATGCCGTCACCGCCGAAGCGGATAATAACACCATCGTGCGATATACCGACACGGGAGCTGGCGCGACGGGGACAATCGTTGCAAACGCCGGAGTTAACCAAAACTTCCGCGGCCTCCGACTGGGACCTGCCAGCGCGAGCGCTACTCCGCCCTTGCTCTCAATCACCCGGGCTCCGGGAGCAGTTATTCTCAACTGGAGCGGGGCTTTTATCCTCCAGTCCTCGACGAATGTAGTCGGCACTTACACCGATGTGCCCAGCGCGACCGCCCCTTACACCAATTCGACCTCGGGCGCGCAAAAGTTCTTCCGTTTGCGCCAGTAATAGCAACAAAAGGAAATCACCTATGTGTGAACGAGACGCGTTGATTGGTATCCCGCCAACGCGGGGCATCAAAGGGGAGTTGGCGCGAAAGCGGCGTCGCGGCTTTACCCTGATCGAGCTGTTGGTGGTGATCGCGATCATCGCGATTCTCGCCGCGATGCTGCTTCCCGCGCTGTCGCGAGCGAAAGAAAAAGGCCACCGCGCAGTTTGCAAATCCAACATGAAGCAGATCGGACTGACTGCAATCATGTATGCTGGAGACAATGCGGACAATTTTCCGAGCGCGGTCTGGAACACGAATGTAACGGCCATCCACAATACGCATGCAGTGTGGCTTCCAACCGCCGCATATGACTATTTTACCACCATCGGCCGTGTCACCACCAATTGTCTCACCTGCCCAAATTTTGCCAAGATGGGCTCGTGGTTCTTGTTTAATTCTGACCGGGTACGAGTTGGGTATTTTTGCCTTTGGAGCGTATCGACTGAGGTTGACACGCGGTCTCGCGATGGTAACTACGGACCATCGATCCCCTGGCCCTGGGATTCCCCGAAAAAGTCCAGCGAGCCGCTTACTCCTTATAAAGTTCTGGCGTCGGACATCATCAGCTACGGCATCGATAAGCTTGATGGCCAGACGGGTAACTTCACGGTTGCTCCGCACAGTGGGAACGGACCTCGGCATGATACGGACGCAAACACTGGTAGTAACCCGGCAGCTCTCGGCTCCGAGGGGGGCAATGTGGGCTTGCAGGACGGCTCGGTTCAATGGCGCAAGCAAAGGGACATGCACCAGCGCTGGACGTTCTGGAATCCGAACCCGGTGCAGAATGATTACATCGGCTTTTGGTGATCGCCCGCTTTCATTTTGGACGGTCAAATACACCGGACATTTCGCTGATTACGTTGCGTTGCAGACCGTTTTTTTGTGTATTCGCAAATCCCGTGACAAAATGGACCTTGCTTCTGTTTCTGTTCCTGCTCTTTCCGACGCGCTCTCCCGGCGCCGTTTGTTTCGATCCTTTTGCTGATGGGACGGCCAGTGGAGGAACGAGTTACAGCGTAGGAGGCTTTCTCTTTGGCCAGATCAACAGTCTGGGGACCACCTGGTTCGCGCTCACTAACACTCCCGCGCCGCCCGCTACTGGTTTTCCGCGGATCGTCGCCGGAAACCTAAGTTACACCGGTCTGCCTGCCTCTTCAGGCAACTCAATTCAGATCCCGCCCGCCACCGGTGTCGCGGGCCGGCTGACCCTGGGATTCACGACGACCAGCGGGACTGCTTACTACTCTTTCCTGCTAAAGGTCACTGACCTTTCCGCCATCGACACGACTGGAACTCAGAACAATTACTTCGCCGGTTTCGGAGATACCATCGGCCCGCAAAACGCCACCTTGCTCCGCGCCGCCACCAGACTCTATACGAAACGAGCCGGGACGGGCTTTAATCTTGGTGTCGCCCGCAATTCCAACACCACTTCCGATTGGAAATTCGACACGATACAAAGAAACACGAACGAGGTCTTGTTCGTAGTCGGTTCCTATGATTACAACAATCACACTGCCAATCTGTGGATCAATCCGGCCGCTTCCACTTTTGGCGCGACCACGGCCCCGGCGCCGAATGTCACTGCCACGGGCGGCGCGGATCTGAACGCCAATGGCATCCGGGCTTTCGTTCTCGGCTGCCGGACGAATGGTCCGCCCGGATGTTTGGTGGATGATCTGCGCGTGGGCACCGCCTGGTCAGTGGTTACGGGCGGGCCGGGCGTCGCCGTAGAACCAACCAGCCAAACGCAAACCGCTGGCTCCAGTGCTGTTTTCTCGGTGCTGGCGACCGGCGCACCTTCCCTCGTCTATCATTGGCAAAAGAACGGTCTGAATTTGAACGATGGCGGCAGGATTTCGGGCGCGAACACCGCCAACTTAACGATCAATAACGTTCTCCCGGCCGATGCCGGAAACTATTCTGTCACGATCACAAACTCGCTCGGTTCCACCAGGAGCAGCGGCGCAACCTTGACGGTTAACGACCCGGCGATCATCACTCAGCCAACCACTCAGGTTCTGCCAATGGGAACCAATGCGGTGTTTCAGGTAGTGGCAGCCGGTGCGGCTCCGCTGAGTTATAAGTGGTACAAAGAAGGCGCGGGTTTGATCGACGGCGCAAGAATCTCAGGCACGACCACCGCCATGCTGACGGTGAGTAATATCTCCGCCGCTGATATAGGAACGTATTCCGTGCGCATCACAAACGGTATTGGCAATGGCGTTATCAGCAGCAACGCCGATCTGTACCTAGCCGCTTCAATCGCCCGACGGCCGAATATTATTTTTATCCTGGCGGATGATTTGGGCTACGGCGATCTCGGTGTCCTGTTTCAAAATGGACGCGCGCCGGGATTGCCCAGAGAGCAAACTCCCAACCTGGACCTGCTGGCTGCCGAAGGCGTTCAGTTACGACAACATTATTGTCCGGCACCGATCTGCGCTCCTTCCCGGGCTTCCCTGCTTCTAGGGGTTCATCAAGGCCACGCGAATGTGCGCGACCAGCAATTCGACAAGGCGTTCGCCAACAATCACACTCTGGCATCGGTGCTCAGAAGGGCAGGTTACGCGACCGCGGCGGTTGGGAAATGGGGACTGGCCGGTGATGATTTGGGCGGGACAACACCCGCGGATTGGCCGGCTTATCCGACCAAGCGCGGGTTTGATTATTTCTTCGGGTATGTGCGGCATGGAGATGGTCATGAGCACTACCCAAAGGAGGCGGTCAACAGCAGTAAACTCAAAGAGTGCTATGACGGCACAAATAATATCACCCTTTCACTGGATAAGTGTTACACCGCCGATCTGTTTACCGCCCGCGCAAAGAAGTGGATCGCCGACCAGCGGGCGGCGAATACCAACCAGCCGTTCTTTCTCTACCTGGCCTTTGACACGCCTCATGCAGCCTACGAGTTGCCAACTCAAGCTTACCCAGCGAGCGGCGGGCTCAGCGGTGGCCTGCAATGGTTGAATACGCCGGGTCACATGATCAATACCGCCAGCGGAACGGTGGATTCTTTCTTCCACCCGGATTATGCGTCGGCGACTTACGACGATGATAACAATCCGCTGACACCGGAGGTCGCGTGGCCGGAAATTTTCAAACGGTTCGCGACTGGAGTGCGTCGTGTTGACGATGCGGTCGGCGACCTCAAGAAGCTGTTGCAGGACCTCGCCATAGACACCAACACCCTTTTCGTGTTTACCTCCGACAACGGTCCGACAATCGAGGATTATCTAAGCCTGACGCCACGATATGTCGGGAATTTCTTTGATAATTACGGCCCGCTGGACGGCGTTAAACGCGATACCCTGGAAGGTGGTATTCGCATGCCCACGTTTGCCCGCTGGCCAGGCACCATCCCCGCCGGCACAACCAATCAAACTCCTTCCCAATTTCACGATTGGATGCCGACGTTTTCTGAACTCGCGGGCCTGCCCGCGCCGGCGCGCACCGACGGGGTATCTCTCGTGCGGACTTTGTTAGGGCTCGGCATCCAGCGCCCGGGCACCGTTTATGTTGAGTACTTCGACAGCGGCTCCGCCACTCCCGAGTATCCCGAATTCGAGCCCGCGCATCGCGGACGCCTCCGCAATCAAATGCAGGTCATCGGGCTGGGCGGATATCAGGGCGTGCGTTACGACATCCAAACGCACAGCGACGATTTCGAAATCTACGATGTCACGCATGACCCGAAAGAAACCACGAATCTGGCCACGAATCCGTCCTTCGCGGCATTGCAGCAACAGATGAAGGATCGCGTGCTCCAATTGCGCCGGCCCGACGCAAGCGCCCCGAGGCCGTATGATGCAGAGTTTGTCCCCGCTGCGGGGGCGGTCGCAGTGACAAATGGCCTGATCAATTATGCAATTTATGAAGGCGTCTGGCCCTGGGTACCCGACGTTGCCATGCTCACACCCATCTCGACTGGTCGTGTAGCGGGGGTGACTCTCTCTATCCGAACGCGTGACACCAATTATGTGGCGGCCTTCTCCGGGTATATCGGCACCACCAACGACGGGGATTACACGTTCTACTTAAACACCGACGCGGGCGCCATATTCCGCGTCCATGATGCGACCGTGATTGATGATGATTTCACGCATACGAATGTGGAGGTCTCGGGAACGATCAAGCTCAAGGCCGGCCTGCATCCGTTCCGTCTGATCTACCGTCACGGGATCGGAACGAATCAATTGGACTTCAAGTATTCCGGCCCGGGCACGAGCAAGCAAGTTGTGCCGACGTCAGTGCTATACGCCGCCTGCAATACCTGTGCAATTCCCACGCTCGCTGAGGACGACGTAGCGCTCACTGCAGCCACCACGCCGGTGCTCGTCGACGCGTTAGCCAATGACACTGGCGCCGGCAGTTTGAGCATCAGCGGCGTGTCGCAACCATTGGCAGGCACGGCGCAAATTGTGTCAGGAAAAATTCAGTACACGCCCAACCCCGGGTTTCTTGGGGAGGACCAATTTGCCTATACGGTTAGTGGCGGCAACGGACAGAGCACTGCCACCGTTCGGGTGCAGGTATGTTACGTTGATGGCTCATATTGGTTTCCCTTCAACCAATTTAGCGGTTTCTCCACCATCGATGCAGGCGGGTTCACCACGGCGCAGCTTCATGGATTCACAAACGAGCCGGAACAGTGGGTAACGGGACGCTGGAACCAGGCGCTGAGCTTTGATGGTTTCAGTAATTACCTCGAGATCCCGAATTACCTGGGCGTGAGTGGAACCGGTGCGCGGACATGTGGCGCCTGGGTGAAGACGACTTCAACAAGTCCGATGGCGTTGTTTTCGTGGGGCAGTGATTCGGCCGGCAATAGATGGACCGTCATGCTCCAGTCTGGAGCGTTACGCGTCGAGAATAGCGGCGGAGCAGTGCAGGGGACGCGCACAGTAAATAATGGCATTTGGCATCATGTCGCCTGCACATTTACGAATGACGGCACTCCCAACGTCACCGACACGAAGTTGTACGTGGATGGCACGCCGGATTCGGGAAGTTCACAGACTTCGCAAACCTTGAACACAATCGCCGCGAATTCTGCAACGATTGGGACGGATTCGCAGGGCCGGTACTTTGAAGGGGTGCTCGACGAAGCCCGAATTTATGATCGCGCATTGACTGCTGGCGAAATTCTCTTGATGGTCGCCGGGGCCAACCAATCCGCCGGCGCGTGGTATCGCCGTTATTATGGGTGGGCGCCCATCAGTTGGACCCCCGATGAAGATGCGGACGGCATGAGCCGGCTTGCCGAATATGCTTTCGGGGGGCAACCATTGATCGCTGACGCAAAGCTCGGCTTGCTCAGCGCGGATTGGAGTAATGTTGGCTTGCTGATTACATATCACCGCCGAGTCGCGGGTTCCCATGAACTGAATTACCAATTAGAGTCGTCTCTGGATATGAAGGGTTGGGGAGCCTTGGTCGGCGCCGAGTCGAGCGTCATTCCATCTCTGCTTCAGGGTTTTGAGGACGTCAGTTTTATAGCGCAGGTGAGTGGCTCGTTACCTCTCTTTGTGCGGTTAAAAGTCATACTTCCATGAGCGCGAGAATGCATGGATGGACTAAAGCGTTGACATCAGGATGGACTGCGGACCACAATATTGCGCAATCGTTTGCGTAGCTTTATGCCCGACGATTTTTCAACACCTAACAATCGCGCCGGAGCGCCAGCACAGCCTACTCTCCAGTGCATCGCGGAGCGTTCCGGTGTTTCGGTCACCACCATTTCCCGCGTGCTTAGCGGCCAAGCTGCTCGCTACCGAATCAGCAAGGAGACTGAGGCTGCTGTTCGCAAAATTGCGCGCGAAGTTAATTTTGTTCCCAACCAACTAGCTCGGGGGTTGCGGTTGCGAAAGACACTCAAGATTGGCTTGGTGATCCCGGATGTGTCGAACCCGTTCTTCGCTGGTATCGCGCGCCAGGTGACGCTTGGGGCGCGGAAGTACGAGTACTCGGTCGTGCTGTGCGACAGCCAGGACAACACCGAACTCGAGCAACGTTCGCTTGCGCTGCTGCAGGGCCAGCACGTCGAAGGCGTGGTGCTTTGTCCCGTTGGGCAGTCTGGCGATCATCTAGCGCGATTCGTTCAGGGCACACTGCCCATCGTCCTCGTCGATCGATTTTTCCCGGACATGCAACTCCCTTACGTCAGTTCTGATAACACTGCTGGCGCGCGGAGTGCCACGGAGTATTTGCTGAATAACGGGCATCGTCGCATTGCGTGTCTTCAGGGACTTACAGATACATCGCCAAACGTCAGCCGTGTGCGAGGCTATAAAGAGGCGCTGGCTCACCATCAGGTTGAGATTGATGATGCGCTGGTGGTAGGCGACAGTTTCTCCGAGCAGAGTGGGTATATCGAAACCAAATTGCTTTTGAAGGACCAACCGGACGTGACCGCAATATTGGCGTTATCAAACCAAAACGCGCTTGGGGCCATCCGAGCGCTTACGGAAGAGCGGCGAAATATTCCAGGGGACGTTTCGCTAATATCGTTCGACGATCCACCGTATGCTCCTTATCTCGCTACGCCAATGACTTGCATGTCGCAATCGTATTCGGAAATGGGCGAGGTGGCAGTGAAGATTCTCTTTGACCAGATTCAAACCGGGCGCACGCACCCCCGCGGCGGCATTTTACTCCCCACTACGTTGGTTGCCCGTAAATCGGTGAAACAGTTGCAACCACTCAATTGAAAACACCCAAACCATCTGTTGTTGTTGTCGGCAGTTCCAACACCGACATGATCATCAAGCTGGAGCATTTGCCGCAGCCTGGCGAAACGCTGCTGGGTGGAAAATTTGCGACTGCATGTGGGGGCAAAGGTGCGAATCAGGCTGTGGCTGCGGCACGTGCAGGCGGTGATGTCACATTTGTAGGCAAGATCGGACGAGACGCCTTTGGCGAAATGGCGATGGAATGTCTGGTGTCACACGAGATCTGCACAGACTACGTGTTTCGTGATCTTTCCGAACCGTCCGGAGTGGCGATGATTTTTGTGGCGGGCTCCGGCCAGAACAGCATTGCTGTGGCGCCGGGCGCGAACGCCAAACTCAACGTGGCCGACATCAAAAAGGCTCGATTGGCGATTGGGAACGCCAGGGTTTTGCTCGCGCAATTGGAAACGCCGCTGCCGACCATTCAGGAAGCCATCGAACTGGCCACTGCGGCGGATGTGCGGGTGATTCTTAATCCCGCGCCGGCGCAGGCGCTGCCAGCGTCCTTGCTCAAGCGACTTTTTCTGACCACTCCCAACGAGCATGAAGCCGAACTGCTTACGGGCGTAAGCATCGAGTCGGAGCAGGCAGCTTCCGCCGCCGCTCAAATCCTGCTGCGTCGTGGCGTGCAGAACGTCATCATCACGATGGGCTCGCGGGGCGCTTTCGTTGCTTCCCGTGAGCTTTCTAAATTTATCCCAAGTCACAAAGTGAAAGCGGTCGATGCCACCGGAGCCGGCGATATTTTTAACGGCGCGCTGGCGGTGGCTATCGCTGAAGGACAGTCGCTGGTTGATGCGACTGAGTTTGCGAACGCCGCGGCCGCGATCGGGGTCACCCGGCTCGGAGCTCAATCTTCGGTGCCAAACCGGAAGGACATTGAAAGTTTGTTGCAGACTGGCAAGCTGCCGCGGTTCTCGGTGCCTGGCGACGGTCGCCTAAGTTCAAATGGTGGAAATGGGTTGAACGGATTTTCCCGCCAACTCACGCGCCGCTCCGGGAAGAAGCTTAGTTCCGTTTAACCTGAATCTATCATGAACACCCGCTCCACTCTCCTCGCTATAACTGCGTCCGCGCTACTCGCGCTATTGCTTGATTCCGGATGCTCTCCGGCTGACAACAAAAGCGGCAGCAAGGCCACTGGTGGAAAGCCGCGCGTTGCTCTCGTCATGAAATCACTGGCGAATGAGTTCTTCAGCACGATGGCTGACGGCGCCAAAAAGCATCAGGCTGCCAACGCGGATAAATACGACCTGATCGTCAACGGCATCAAAAACGAGAACGATTTGGCGGAGCAGGTGAACCTGGTGGAACAGATGATCGCCCAGCAAGTGAACGCCATCGTCATTGCGCCGGCAGATTCGAAAGCGCTCGTAACGGTGCTGCGCCGCGCGAAGGACGCCGGCATCCTGGTCATTAACATCGACAACAAACTCGATGCTGACGTGCTAAAACAAGCCGGCCTGACCATTCCGTTCGTCGGGCCGGATAATCGGGAAGGAGCGCGAAAAGTTGGCGAAGTTGTGGCTAAGAAACTCAAAGCCGGGGACGAGGTCGCGATCATTGAAGGCATTCCAACCGCTTTCAATGGCCAGCAGCGGCGGTTGGGGTTTGAGGACGCCATGAAGTCCGGCGGCATGAAGATCGTGAGCGTGCAAAGCGGCCTTTGGGAAATGGAGAAAGCCAACGGCGTGGCTTCCGCTATGCTTGGTGAACATCCACAGTTAAAAGCTCTGCTCTGCGGCAATGATAGTATGGCACTCGGTGCGGTTTCGGCGGTTCAGTCCGCAGGCAAGAGTGGCGCCGTCCTCGTCGCGGGATTCGATAACATCAGTGCGATTCGCCCTCTGCTGGAAAAGGGACAAGTGATTGCGACGGCCGACCAGCACGGGGACCAACTGGCGGTTTTCGGAATCGAAGCCGCGTTGAAAATCATCAAGGGAGAAGCACCTCCTGCCGATCAGACCACTGCAGTTGACGTCGTCACGAAACTCTAGGGCATGCTGCTCCGCGTTTCCGGGTTGCAGAAGAGCTACAGCGTGCCTGTGCTCACGGATTTTGATTTCGAGTTGCGCTCGGGCGAGGTCCATGCCCTGGTTGGCAGCAACGGCGCCGGTAAATCTACTTTCGCGAGGATTCTCTCCGGCCTGACACAGCCCGATGGCGGGCAGATGCTGCGCGACGGCAGCCCGTACGCGCCGAAGAGCAAGGGGGAGGCCGAAGCCTCGGGAACCGTGATGGTGCTCCAGGAACTCAACGTAATCGGCACCCTGAGCGTGGCAGAAAACCTATTTCTCAACCGCCTGCCGCATCGCGCGGGTTGGATAAGTGGGGGCAACCTGCGGCGACTCGCAACTGAAGCTTTGGCTCGGGTTGGGCTAAAAAAGCTGGAACCTGACATGCCGGCCGGCGAGCTTGGAGTTGCCCATCAGCAACTCATCGAGATCGCGGGTGCGCTCAGCCGCAACTGCAAGGTGCTCATTCTCGACGAACCTACTGCAGCGCTCACCGACCCCGAAATCAACCAGCTTTTCGAAAATGTAAAACAGCTCCAACGCCAGGGAGTCGGCATTATTTACGTCAGTCATCGAATGGAAGAATTGCGGCGAATTGCGAATCGCATTACCGTTATGCGCGACGGTCGCCGAATCTCAACGCATGACAACGCGAGCGTGACTCCCGCCGAGTTGGTGCGTGAGATGGTGGGTCACGATTTGCCGACGCGACCCCCGGCACGCCAAAAGAATATCGGAGCGCCGGCTTTGGAAGTGCGCAATCTGGCCTCTGGCGAACGCGTCAAGGACGTGAGCTTCTCGGTCCGTTCAGGTGAGATCCTTGGTATCGCAGGGCTCATTGGCTCCGGCCGTACAGAAACTTTGCGGGCGATTTTCGGGGCGGATGCGGAGACACAGGGCGAGGTTCTGGTGCGTGGGAACTTGATGAATATACGTCGACCAGACGACGCGGTGCGAGCGGGTATCGCGCTGGTTCCGGAGGACCGCAAACAACACGGGCTGCTCCTGCCGAAGTCAGTCCGTTTCAACAGCACACTCGCCACCCTTGATCAACATGCGAACAGAGCAGGGTGGCTGGACGAGGATGCTGAGGAGAAGACAACGAGTGAGTTGGGCGCAAAGATGAAGCTACGCTGTGGTTCCAATGCCCAACCGGTGGCCGAGTTGAGCGGTGGCAACCAGCAAAAGGTGGTTATGGCTCGTTGGCTTGCGCGGGACTGTGACATCCTCTTGTTCGACGAACCGACGCGGGGCATTGATGCTGCCGCAAAAGATTTAATTTGGGAATTGTTGCGCGAGCTGGCCTCGGCAGGCAAGGCAGTCGTCATGGTTTCGAGCGAACTGCCGGAATTGCTGTCGTTGTGCGACCGATTGCTGGTGATGTGTGAGGGCCGCATCAGTGCGGAGTTTACGCCAGATGAGTGGTCCCCCGAAAAAGTCACGCAAGCTGCATTTGCCCAGCATCTACAAAAGACGTCCATCGCCTCCTAATGTCGAACAACGCAAAGAAACTGCTCGACTACTTCGCCATGGCGGCGATCTGGATTGGCCTGGTTATTTTGTTCGGCGCGCTGAGCCACAATTTCTTATCCGGCCCGACTTTTCTCACGCTGGCCAACCGAATTCCACCGCTCGCAGTCGTTGCGACTGGTATGACGTTGGTGTTGATCATTGGCGGTATCGATCTATCAGTAGGTTCTATCCTGGGCCTTTGCGGTTCAGTATTTGGCGTGGGGCTGGTAACGCTTCACCTTCCATTCCTGTGTGCGTTAGCATTGGCGCTAGGCGTCGGTCTTGCGGCGGGTGCCTTGAACGGAGCGATCACTGTTTTCCTGGGCATACCTTCTTTCATAGTCACCCTCGGAACGCTGGAGATCGCCCGTGGGCTGGCCTATCTCACCACTCACTCGCAAACGATGTATATCGGCAGCCAGGTCGAAGGTCTCGCGGAACCGCTGCCAGGAGTGCGCGTATCTGCCGCGTTTCTGCTCACGCTCGTGATTGTTGCTTTCGCGCAAACCGTCTTGTCGAAAACCGTCTTTGGCCGACTGCTGGTTGGTATCGGCACAAACGAGCAAGCGGTCCGCCTCTCCGGCATCAACACGCGACCGTACAAGCTCGTGGTGTTCCTGATTATCGGTATGCTGAGTGGCCTGGCGGGCATTTTTTACACTGCACGTCTGGGGTCCGCCGACCCAAACGCCGGCGCGGGGTTTGAACTTTCCGCAATCGCAGCAGTAGTCATTGGTGGTACGAGTTTGTCAGGCGGCCGCGGGTCAGTTGTGAAATCCTTTTTTGGAGTCCTGATCATCGCCACACTTGAAGCCGGGCTCGCTCATGTCGGCGTGTCCGAGCCGGCTAAACGCGTTGTGACCGGCCTCGTCATCGTCCTCGCTGTCACCGCTGCCGCATTAAGGAAGCGAACAGGAGAACGGTGAGTTGCTTTTAAGACCGTGACGTGCGGTTTGGCAATGCTTATCGTCGAACCACCAATGAAACGGATCTTGGCTTTGGGTTTGTGCGCGTGGTCGTGGGCTAATTTCTACGGGGAAGCAGCAACGTTCTCGGTTGATGCTTCGCGATCGGCGGGGACCGCCAGCCCAAAACTTTACGGGTTAATGACGGAGGAGATTAACCACTCCTACGACGGGGGCCTCTACGCTGAGTTGCTTCGCAACCGTGCCTTTTTGGATAGCACGAACGAGCCGGCGCATTGGTCTGCAATTAATAATGGAGACGCGACCGCAAGCCTCGCGTTGGATTTGGAAAAACCCTGCAACGACCAACTCACGGCCAGCCTTAAGTTAACTGTCGCAGGAGCCTCGAAGGGAAGTCCCGCTGGTTTGGCGAATGGCGGCTATTGGGGCATCCCTGTGCGCCCGCGTACGGAATATCGCGTGACAATGCTGGCCAGGGCAGGGGACGATCGAAAAACGCCACTGAGCGTTTCTATCGTTGGAGATGAAGACCAAAGGGTGTACGCGACCACACAAGTGTCCGGACTGACCCGCGATTGGAAGAAGCTTCAGGCGACAATGAAAACCGGGAAATGCGAGCCGACTACGAAAGCTCATTTCGCGATCACCACCGATCGGCCCGGAACCATTTGGCTCGGGATGGTTTCCTTGATGCCGCCAACGTGGAACAATCGTGAGAACGGATTGCGAAAAGATCTCATGCAAATGCTCGTCGATCTAAATCCAAAGTTCCTCCGCTTTCCCGGCGGCAACTACCTGGAGGGCGACACCGTCAATAACCGGTTTGATTGGAAGCAGACGCTCGGCCCAATTGAGCAGCGGCACGGGCATCCGTGTCCGTGGGGGTATCGGTCAACGGACGGCCTGGGCCTGTTGGAGTTCCTGGAGTGGTGCGAAGATATGAAAGCCGAGCCAGTGCTCGCCGTCTACGCGGGCTACTCGCTGAAGGGCGACTACGTCAAACCCGGCGCTGCTCTGGAACCCTATGTGCAGGAAGCTCTCGAGGAAATCGAGTATGTCATCGGCGATCGCAACACCAGATGGGGAGTGCGCCGAGCAAAGGATGGCCATCCTGCGCCTTTCAAACTCACCTATGTCGAGATTGGCAACGAGGACTGGTTCGATCACTCCGGGAGCTACGATGGCCGTTTTGCACAGTTCCATAAGGCCATCAAAGTTCGTTATCCGCAGTTGAAAACCATCTCCAGTGTCGGCAACGAACAACCGGAGAACCTGCGCGTCCATAGTGTTGCGCCGGACATGATCGACGAGCACTACTACCGCTCTACCGACGAGTTTCTGCACATGTCGCCAGATTACGCCCGCAGATACGATCGACATGGTCCCGAAATATTTGTGGGTGAATGGGCTGCCCACGAGGACGCGGCGATCAAGCCCTGGTCGCCGGAGGCGAAACGACAGCCGCCTACGCCATCGATGAAAGCCGCCATCGGCGATGCCGTATTTATGGCGGCGATGGAGCGGAATTCCGATCTCATTAAAATGCAGTGTTACGCTCCGTTATTAGTAAACGTCAATCCTGGTGGCCGGCAATGGCGTCCAGACCTGATCGGTTACGACGCGCTTTCATCCTATGGCTCACCCAGCTACTACGCTTTCCAGATGTTTAGTCAAAACGTCGGCGATGAACTGCTGGCCATCAGCGCTGACGGTGGCAGTGTTCAGGGTTGCGCAACTCGCGACCGCAAAACCGGCCAAGTAATCCTCAAGCTCGTGAATGCCGAAACGAATGCCGTTCAGGTCACCATCGAGATCAAGGGCGTCAATTCGCTTAAGACTCAGGGCACAGCAATAACGCTTGCAGGTGGGCCAGACGATACGAACTCTCTCAGCGAGCCGCGAAAGGTGATGCCCACTACAAGCAAGATCAGGGATGTGAAACCAGGCTTCCATTGGCAGTTGCCGCCAACGAGCATCGTTGTGCTGAAGCTCAATGAGCCTCGTGGCCATCGAGATTAGGATGGTGCCGGTGGTGGGACTCGAACCCACACGACTTTTTAAGGTCCCAAGATTTTAAGTCTTGTGCGTCTGCCATTTCGCCACACCGGCTAGCGTGGAATCACCGGTCTACGGTCGCAAAGGTTTTGCATAGACGCAAGCAACCACTCAACTCTACTTGTTGAATTTATACACATGAACATCCCACGGCGCGAACCAGTCTTTCAGCGTTCCATTCTTGGCAGTGACTTTGCGGGGTTCCTCGAATAAAACCTCGCCATCGGTGAGCGCCTGTGGAAGCCCCGTGATTTCGACCTGTTTGGTCTTCCTGGGTTCCTTGGAGGCGGCCAGGATAAAAACTTCGCCACCGACCTCGCGGACGCATGATTCAATGCCTTCACCATTCGTTTTGATGGGGAGTCGGGAGTTGGGCTGCACCAGCGCTTGTGCCAACGGGCCTTTGTCGCCCACCTCCTCGATCACCGGCCGAAGGACACGCCGCCAGAAGGTCCAGTTCCATCCGAGTGCCTTGTCCGCCGCATTCATATCGATCGCCAGGTTTCCGCCAAAATAGATCAGCCCGCGCGCACCGTTGATGATGGCGTCATATGTCATGAAGCGCTCTTCGGGGAACGTGGGAAAGCGCAGCGTGTTCTGCCCCGGCCGCGAGACGCCGCTCCAGGCGATTTGCAGCGTCAACCACACCGGCTTCTTGTTCTCCACCACTGCCATCATTTTTTTGGTGTAGTCCCCGACCATGCTGAGTTCTTTGTTGGCATCCGCCGGCACGTGCAGGCCCTGCGGGTAGCTGATGGGGTAGATATCCACACCGGCAACGTCATGGGTGGCGTTGTACGCTTTCAACTGCTCGACGGTGCCGCGCGGGGCCTGGACGATCCAGACCGGGTGGTCCTTATCTTCTTCTTTGATAATCTCGTAGGCATGGATGAGCGGCGCCGGCGTTTTCTTTCCGCGGCTGTTCATCTCGCCCCACTGCGGCTCGTCCTCACCTTTCCAGAACCCAAGGCCGGGCGAGTCCCTGAAGGTGCGGATCACTTGCCGGAGATGCTCCTCGGATTTCTTGTCACCCGGCTCGATGGCCGACAATTCGTTGAGCCACGGCAGACAATACATCCCGGCCCTGGCGGCGCTGGCCTGGAACGCTTCTTCCTGGGCGATCCAATTGGCGTCCCAAGACTGCTTGCCCGATGGTCCGGTGCGCATGAAGACTGCGCCGGCGTCACGCAACTCTTCGTAAGCAGGCTTGCCATTCCATGCCCTGGCGTCCGGTGCCGGTGGGAGGGTGAAGCCGATGGTGAAGATCTTTTTGCCATTGATCACCGTGACGAGGTTCTCGTCGATGGTGACTTTGGTCGGCTGCGCGAGGAGGTTGTGCGAAACGGCGACGAAAAGCACAGTTATTATTAATCGCTCGGTCATCATGCGATGCTAGCGACTCTGTATGTATCTACAACGATTCATGTCGAACCTACACGTTTGACAGCAAAAAGAAAACTAAGGTGGCGGCGTAAACGCGGAACTCCCTGCACAGCGAGCGAAAAAACATTCTGGTGATATATGGTGGTACCAGGCACAACCACACCCCCTTAGAACGGTTGTCGGCTCGGGAGATCGGCGAGGTTAAGCTTACGCAACGCACTCCTCACGTCGTGCCCTACAATTTCCAAATCGCGCCGTGGTCTTGTTTGCGTCGCCCATCTATGTTATTGGAAATGCTGCTATGCCAC
>Ga0170475_100871813_pt1 | contig 22285 bp, 18 predicted proteins | sample Soicark_Litter_5_FD_111474 | JGI IMG/M metagenome (GOLD analysis project Ga0170475, IMG submission 111474) | Avena fatua rhizosphere microbial communities from Hopland, California, USA. Combined Assembly of 48 SPs
AAAACCGCCACAGTGAGGACAAGGGAAATCCAGTCAAGAAGCATCCCTGGATTGTCTCAGGCCCGGGCCCGGTAACGCACCGATGCAGCGGCTAATCGGGCGATGCGTCGAAACATCACGGACCGCGACCGGCGGATCGAAGCCCCTCGTTCGCACCCCGCTTCACATGCAGACCCGTGCGGGAGGACGGAGAGCGACCCGCCTTCGCGGTCGAAACGGCGTCTCAAATGCGCTCCAGCGCTTGCCGGTAATATCGCAAGCTACACAAAGCGTTGCGCTGGAAACAACAACGGTCAAGATCACACGCCGGCCACGGACATTTTTGCTCTTCACGCTCATATCTCCCTTAAACATTGCTTTAGCAGCAATGACTGTTTGCTTATTCAGCAAACTATAGTTCGTTCAAACGTGCTCCGTGCGCAAACTACATACCGTTACACCCTCGCATGAACATCCAAAGCTCAGACGTCGAAAGCGCCGGAAAGCCATCGGTCGGTTCCGCTTACCTGGGACTGCTGCTCGACCGACACGCCGTTCCACCAAGGGAAAGAACGAAGCTCATCGAGGAACTCCTCGGCTTGGCGTACCACGCTGCTCACCGACGTGTCCGAGGGACGCACCCAATGACACTCGAAGAAATCGAGCGGGTGGCGATGCACTTCGGTGAAACGCTCAACGACGTGCTGCTCACCGGAATATTTGGCACGGCGCTGTCGGGAGACTTCGTCTGTCAGGCATTGCGCCTGAAATGCAAATTCTGGCTTGGAAAAGCCGTCGAACAACCGCGGTCCGGCGCACTGGTCGCAACTGAACGGGCCAGTGGCTGGGTTGTACTTCCCGCTGAAGACGTTTCCCACGGGAAAGTCTATGACGCACTTCAGGTTGTGCTTGAAACGAACGCATCCCTGGGACGCGCCATTGCGGTCTTGGACGACAACGTGGAGGTTGCGGACAGCATGTGCAAAGCACTGCAACAGGCGGGCTTCGCCGCCGAACCGTTTCACGCCTTCGAAGCGCTTTCTGAAAGCGTGAAGATTCGTCCATGCGACGGCTACGTACTTGACTGGTTCGTGGGCAAACGGACCGCACGAGAACTCGTTGCTCAAATCCGTCAAACGGATTCGTCCTGTCCCATCTCAATCGTTACCGGACAAATCGATGCAGGGCGCGGGGTTCCCGGCGACATCGCAGACGTCGTCGCCACATACAACGTCCAGTACTTCGAAAAACCAGTCACGATGTCAATCGTCATCGCGACAATGTCGAGGCTCATGGGCAATCGCACGCCAGTCCGGAAGCATCCATGATTGCGCCCCATATGGCACATTGCACACCCGTCACGCGCGATTCGGAGCCGATTCGGCCATTCGTTGAAAATCCTCGGCGCTGATCGGTTTCTGCAAAAAGCCGTCAAACGGCCAGATTTCGCGATTGCTTGTTGCCGACTCGTGCAATTGACCGGTGCCCGCACTGATTGCAATCAATAATGTCTCCGCATTGGGGCCGTTTCCGCGTCGAATTTCCGATGCGAATGCATACCCACTCTTCAGCGGCATGTCCAGATCGATGAAAATTACATCGTAAACTCGCGCCGCAATGTTATTTGAAGCAATTATCGCGGATTCTGCAGTGTCGCACTCGTAACCTATTCCTTGTGCGGTCAGACTCAGTGCATCAAGCACGTCCAGGCGGTCATCGACGACGAGTACCAAAAGTTCGCTGCCCCGGCCGTCCTCGGGACGAAAACGCTCGTCCGACAGAGTCACCGGAATGCGTACAGAGAAAGTAGTACCGACGCCAATTCGGCTACTCACCTCAACCGCCCCGCCCAAATGACGTAACAGTGTTTTCACCACGGCCAAACCGATTCCGCTGCTGTTCCGCTCACGGTCAATAGAGGCAAAACGTCTATAAGGCTCGAAGATCTCTTTCCTGTGGTGATCGGAGATACCTTGCCCGGTGTCCGAAATTTTGAATTCGAGCGCATCGCCTTCGAGAAGTTCGAAACTGATGGAGATCATACCCTTGTCGGTGTATTTGACCGCATTCTCGACAATGTTGGCCAAGACTTGCTCCACTCGCTTCGTATCAGCGACCACAATCAAAGGCTGCTGTTGGCCTTCGAGCAGAACTTCGAGCCCCTTCGCTTGCGCCACCTCGCCGAGGGTCGCAATTATTTCCTCGAGCATCTCCCTGACTTCAAAAGATTCAGATCGCATCTCGAGGTTGCCAGCCTCGCCGATGGACAGGATGTGCAAATCTCTCAGCTGTGAGTCAATTTGCCCAAGAGCCCACTTTGTTTTCCGCATGAACGAACGGTGATCGGCGCCCCTATCGTACTTCTGCTCGAACTGAAGCGCGGAATACAGGACCTGAAGTGGCGAGCGGAGTTCATGGCTGATCATCGACAACACCAGGTTCTTCTCCCTGGTCGCCATGTCCGCCTGCGTGCGAGCCTCTTGTTCTGCCTCTAATAAAACAACTTGTTTTTCGATGAGCTCACGCGCGGCGGCTTCCGCCAAACGCAGTCTGAACGCGAGCGCAAAGGAAAACAACAGAGCCTCCCCAAGAGCCGCCAGTTGGACTGCATGGATCGGCATGTCAAAGCCCTCAATTATCTTGGTAAATTGCAGGATGTAGGCGATTGAAGTCAATGCATGTAAAACCGCACCAATCATGCTGTAAAAAGCCGGCTTGAACTCTCGCCTCCACCGCAAAGCGCTAGACAATGTGAGGACGACATGCGCAACGATTATCAAAGCCAGGTGAAGACGATAGGAAAGCTGAATCCCACCCAGCAGGGGCAAAATGGCCAGAACCAATGCCATCAACGCCACGCCTTGGCAGACAAAGTCCATGACTTTGCTGTGCAAACGGAGCCGGAGGAAGGCCCGAGCAAAGAGCATCGCCCAGAAAACTGCGGAGCAATTCAATATGACACACAAGTGAGTGTCATAAGCATCTGGAAATATTGGAAACTTGTTTCCCGTCATGATCGCCATGGAAAACGTAAAGCTTCCCAGGTAGAGCACATACGCCAGATATGATCCATCACGGGTCACATGAAACAAGAAAACGTTGAATATAATCAACGCCACCAGCGCACCGAAAATAACACCCTGGATCAATTGCGCTTCTGACGCGTACTTCAAGCCGCCTTGAATTGAATTCCAAGTCAGCTTCGTTTGAACGGGGTGACCCCTTGGTTCTATTCTTATGTACCAGTATTCCGGCCCATCGCATTCTCGCCTTGGAATCTTTATCAAAAGAGGTCTCGCAGGCACACTGCGCCTCTCGATGGTGTAATTTTCATCGAGCGACGATGAATCGAACCCGCCTTGGCATCTCGAAAAATATACATCGACTCGACCAAAAAAGTTCGGCTCGAGCGCGATGTACGAGTAAGGCTCCTTATATTCGAGAAAATCGGCCTTCAAGCGCGCCCAATACACTTGATTCGTTGGGCCCTTTTGACCAAAAACTTCAAGCTTCGTTGTGAATTGCCCCTCTCCTCCAGTGGCAACCTGTTCAATGGAGAGATGGCGACGCTCCTCAAAAGCCATCAGATACTTTGAAATATCTTTGCTGTCCACGGCGTGATTGGGCTTAAATACCAATTCCTGTGCATGGGAAGCGTCGCCATACAGAACAAGGGCAACGAGCACGACAAGGCACTGCAGCAAAAAGCTCCCCCGAATCAAACGGACAATTGGATGCACTGGCAACTCGGCGTGTTTGCTGAAGTAATTAGCACGGCGCCACGATTTTCACCTATCCAACTTCTTGGATACGCCATGACGCCACGATCGGCCTGAAAAATCGACTGTCGCAATGGTTCAGTTCGGCGGCGAACGATGCGCCCGAGATCTGACGAAAGCGGTGGGGATGACTGGGGCGATGCACGTTTCCGATCGGTGCATGGCGGCCGAAGGCAGCCGCATCCCGGGATGGAGATTCCCGGGCAATGGCGAATGAGGTCCGGCCATGCATTCGCCACTGAAGCAGCGTGGCGGCTCGCCTTGCGGCGAGCCACCCATGTCAGGGCGTCTTCACAGGCGCCCCTGGACTGTCAATCACGCGAAGCGCGCTTGCGCTCGTGTTCCTTCAAGTAGCGCTTGCGAACGCGAATGGACTTCGGCGTGATTTCTACCAGCTCGTCATCGTCGATGAATTCGACGCCATATTCCAGCGTCAGGTCGATCGGCGGGGTGATCTTGATCGCGTCTTCCTTGCCGGACACGCGGAAGTTCGTCAGCTGCTTGGTGCGGGTGGCGTTGACGATCAGATCGTTGTCGCGGTTGTGGATGCCGACGATCATGCCTTCGTAGACCGGATCGTTCGCCTTCACGAACATGCGGCCGCGGTCGTCCAGCTTGCCCAGCGCATAGGTGAAGATCTCACCGTCGTCCATCGAAATCAGCACGCCGTTCTTACGGCCACCGATGTCGCCCTTGTGCGGCTCGTAGCCGTCGAAGATATTGCTGATCAGGCCCGAACCACGGGTCAGGTTCATGAACTCGTTCGAGAAGCCGATCAGGCCGCGCGCGGGGATGCGGTACTCGAGGCGAACGCGGCCGCGGCCGTCCGGTTCCATGTTGACCAGTTCGCCCTTGCGCTCGCCCAGCGCCTGCATCACACCACCTTGGTGGCCTTCCTCGATGTCAGCCGTCACCAGTTCGATGGGTTCGTGCCTCACGCCATCGACGTCGTGGAACACGACGCGCGGCTTGCTGACGGCGAGTTCGTAGCCTTCGCGACGCATGTTCTCCAGCAGGATGGTCAGGTGCAGTTCACCACGGCCCATCACTTCGAAGATGCCGTCTTCGTCGGTCTCGCTGACGCGCAGCGCGACGTTGCTCTGCAGTTCCTTCTGCAGGCGGTCCCAGATCTGGCGGCTCGTGACGAACTTGCCTTCGCGGCCGGCCAGCGGGCTGGTGTTGACGCAGAAGTTCATCGTCAGTGTCGGCTCGTCGACCTTCAGCATCGGCAGCGGGGCCGGGTTGGCCACGCTGGTGACAGTGACACCGATGCCGATGTCCTCGATGCCGTTGATCAGGACAATGTCTCCCGGGCCCGCTTCAGCGGCCTGCACGCGGTCCAGCCCCTGAAAAGTCAGCACCTGGTTGACGCGACCCTTGACCGCCTTGCCGTCCGGGCCCTCCATCACCAGCACGTCCATCGACGGCTTGAGGGTGCCCTGGCTGATGCGGCCCACGCCGATGCGCCCAACGAAGCTGGAAAAGTCCAGCGCCGAGATCTGCAGCTGCAGCGAGGCCTCCGGGTCGCCGGTGTTCGGCGGCACGTGCTTCAGGATGGTGTTGAACAGGGCCGACATGTCCGGGCCCCATTGTTCGCCGGGCGCGCCTTCGGTCAACGACGTCCAGCCGTTGATGCCGGACGCGTAGACGACCGGGAAGTCCAGCTGCTCGTCGCTGGCGCCGAGCTTGTCGAACAAGTCGAAGGCGGCATTGATGACAGCGTCAGGCTTGGCGCCCGGCTTGTCGACCTTGTTGACGACAACGATCGGCTTCAGGCCGAGGGCCAGTGCCTTCTTGGTCACGAAGCGCGTCTGCGGCATCGGACCTTCTTGCGCGTCGATCAACAGCACCACGCCGTCGACCATCGACAGCGCGCGTTCCACTTCGCCGCCGAAGTCCGCGTGCCCCGGGGTGTCGACGATGTTGATGTGCGTGCCTTCCCAGCTGACCGCGCAGTTCTTGGCCAGGATGGTGATGCCGCGTTCCCGCTCGATGGCGTTGTTGTCCATCACGGTGTCGACGACCTTCTCATGTTCGGCGAAGGTGCCGGACTGGCGGAGGAGCTGGTCAACCATGGTGGTCTTGCCATGGTCGACGTGGGCAATGATGGCGATGTTGCGGATCTGTCTGTTGGTCATGCTGGCGTTCTCAATGAATGCAGGATCTTCTCGGGCTCTTCGATCAGTAGGAGGCCTTGCACCTCCACCGGGCTCAAGAGCCTCGTAGAAATCAGTTCTCCGGCCGTCACTCGGGCGCTGCCGAGGAAAGCCTGGGGTTCGGGGCCGTACACGCGCACCTGCTGCGCGTCGTCCAGGTTCACGCGGCGGCGCAGGCCGGTCAGAAAGCGGGCGGCCTCTGCTGCGTCCAGGCGCACGACGGGCGCATCGGCGAGAAGCGCGTCCGTATCCATCAGCAGGCGGTCGCGATCGCTTTCGGTGAGGTCGGCCAACTGCCCGAGCGTCACGGCGCCCGCGAGCGTCAGCGGGCCGCTGCCGGTGCGGCGCAACGCGGCGAGGTGGGCACCACAACCGAGTGCCTCGCCGATGTCCTGCGCCAGCGTGCGGATGTAGGTGCCTTTGGTGCACAGCACGTCAATGGTCACCTGGTCGTCTCGGCGGCCGAGGATGTCGATGGCGCGAACGGTCACGCGGCGAGCGGCACGCTCGATCTCCACCCCCTGCCGAGCGTATTCGTACAGTGCGCGGCCTTCGTGCTTGAGCGCCGAGTGCATCGGCGGCACCTGGTCGATCTCGCCGACAAAACGACGGCAGGCGTCGCTCAACTGCGCGTCGGTGGCGTTGACGGGCCGGCGCTGCAACACCTCGCCCTCAGCGTCTGCCGTGGTAGTGGTGGCACCGAGCTGCAGCGTGGCGACGTAACGCTTGTCCGCGTCGAGGCTCACCTGCGAAAACTTGGTGGCCGCACCGAAACAAAGCGGCAGCAGGCCGGTGGCCAGCGGATCCAGGGTGCCGGTGTGCCCCGCCTTCTCCGCCCGGTACAAACGCTTGGCCTTTTGCAGTGCATCGTTGCTCGACAGGCCCAGCGGCTTATCGAGCAGCAGCACGCCATGCACGGCGCGACGAGGCACGCGCGGCCGGCCGTCGGCAGCAAGTCGGGCAGCGTTCACGATGTCAGTCGTCCTTGGCGCGCGTGGCGTTGGCCTGCGCAATGAGCGAGCTGAGTTCGGCCGCGCGCTCGGTGGTTCGGTCGAAACTGAAGTGCAACGTGGGCACCGTGTGGATCTGCAGGCGCTTGAAGAGGCCGTTGCGCAGAAACCCAGCCGCTTCGTTGAGCGCCTCTTCGGTCTGGCCGACATCGCCCACCAGCACCGAGAAGAAGACCTTCGCGTGGGCGTAATCGGGCGTGACCTCCACGGCCTGCAGCGTGACCATGCCGATGCGGGGGTCCTTCAGCTCACGGATCAGCTCGGCCAGGTCGCGCTGGATCTGGTCAGCAACACGAAAGCCGCGGTTGGGTATGGATCGTTTATGTCGCATCTGATGTTCCTTGCGGATCACCCATCAAACACAAACCCCGCCCTCTTTTGGAAGGCGGGGTGTGGGTGGGGACCCGCTCCGCTGTCAAAGCGTCCGGGCCACTTCCTTGACTTCGAAGAACTCAAGCTGATCACCTTCGGCGATGTCGTTGTAGTTCTTGAGCTTGATACCGCATTCGAAGCCTTCCTTGACTTCGCGGACGTCGTCCTTGAGGCGGCGCACCGAATCGACTTCGCCGGTATAGACCACGACGTTGTCGCGCAGCAGGCGGAAGCGTGCGTTGCGGCGCACCAGGCCCGAGGTGACCATCGAGCCGGCCACGGTACCGATCTTCGAGGCCACGAACACGGTGCGGATCTCCACCGTGCCGATGATTTCCTCGCGCTGCTCGGGCGCCAGCATGCCCGTCATCGCCGCCTTCACATCATCCACGGCGTCGTAGATGATGTTGTAGTAGCGGATGTCGACGCCATTGTGCTCGGCCAGCTTGCGCGCGCCAGCATCGGCCCGCGTGTTGAAGCCCACGATGACGGCCTTGGAGGCAATCGCCAGGTTGACGTCCGACTCGCTGATGCCGCCCACCGCACCGTGCACGATGCGCACCTTGACTTCGTCGGTGCTGAGCTTGAGGAGCGACTGCGACAGCGCTTCTTGCGAACCTTGTACGTCCGCCTTGATGATCAAGCCCAAGGTCTGCACGTCGCCCTGCCCCATCTGGTCCATCAGGGTCTCCAGGTTCGCGGCCTGGCGCTTGGCCAGCTTCACGTCGCGGTACTTGCCCGAACGGAAGGTGGCGATTTCACGTGCGCGGCGTTCGTCGCTCAGCACCATGAATTCGTCGCCGGCCTGCGGAACCTCGGTGAGGCCTTGGATCTCCACGGGGATGGACGGTCCGGCTTCGGCGATGTTCTTGCCGTTCTCGTCCAGCATGGCACGCACGCGGCCATACGTGGAACCGGCCAGCACGACGTCACCGCGCTTGAGGGTACCGGACTGGATCAACACCGTGGCCACCGGGCCGCGGCCCTTGTCCAGCTGGGCTTCGACGATCAGGCCCTTCGCGAGGGATTCGACCGGTGCCTTCAACTCCAGCACTTCGGCCTGCAGAAGCACCTGTTCGAGCAAGTCGTCAATGCCCATGCCGGTCTTGGCCGACACACCGACGAACGGCGATTCCCCGCCGAATTCCTCCGGCACCACTTCCTCGGCCACCAGTTCGCTCTTCAAGCGCTCCGCGTTGGCTTCGGGCTTGTCCATCTTGTTCATCGCAACCACGATGGGCACGCCGGCGGCCTTCGCGTGGGCGATGGCTTCCTTGGTTTGTGGCATGACGCCGTCATCGGCAGTAACGACCAGGATGACGATGTCGGTGGCCTTCGCGCCACGGGCACGCATCGCGGTAAACGCTGCGTGGCCCGGGGTATCCAGGAAAGTGATCATCCCGCGCGGCGTGTTCACATGGTACGCGCCGATGTGCTGCGTGATGCCGCCGGCTTCACCGGAGGCGACGCGGCTCTTGCGGATGAAGTCGAGCAGCGAGGTCTTGCCGTGATCGACGTGGCCCATGACGGTCACGACCGGAGCACGCGAAAGCACCTCGTGGTGCGATTCCGACGCACTTTCCTCGAGGAACGCGTCCGGATCGTCCAGCTTGGCAGGGAACGCCTTGTGGCCCATTTCCTCCACGACGATCATCGCGGTTTCCTGGTCCAACTGCTGGTTGATCGTGACCATCTGGCCAAGCTTCATCATCGTCTTGATGACTTCAGAGGCCTTCACCGACATCTTGTGGGCGAGGTCGGCCACGCTGATGGTCTCTGGCACGTGTACTTCGTACACCTGCTGCTCGATGGGCGCAGAGAAGGAAGACGAACCTGAGTCGTTGCGATCGCCACGGCGGCCGCCACGCGGTGCACGCCAACCCGGACGGGCGCCGCCACCGCTGTTGATGGTCTTCAAGCCACGCTTCTTGGCGGCGTCGTCGGCCCAGCTCGAGGACAGCTTCTCGGACTTGACCGATTTCTTGTCTCCCGGCTTGGCCGCACCCGGCGCTGCCGCAGCGGTACCCGGTGCACCCGGCGCACCGGCGGGCTTGTGGATGGTGCCCTTGATGCCTTCCTTGTTCGGATCGGCCGGCTTGGGCTCCTCCTTCTTGGCCTGCAACACCTTCTTCGGCGCGTTCATCATCGCGCGAATGGCAGCGGCTTCATCCTCGGCAGCCTTGCGGCGCTTGGCAAGATCGGCAGCGCGTTGCTTCTCTTCGTCGGCCACGTCGGCAGCCTTGATCACGCGCAGTACGGGCTTCGGCGGCTCCACCGGGGCAGCGGGTGCAGCAGGTGCAGCAGCAACTTGCGTCGTGGCGGACGCCGACGACGGCTTGGCCTTGGGTGCAGCAGCCGCAGCGGCGGCGGCGGCCTCGAGCGCAGCCTTGGCAGCGGCGGCCGCGGCAGCTTCCTGCGCTTGGCGACGCTGTTCGGCGGCTTCCCGCTCACGTTTTTCCTGCTCTTCGCGCAGGCGGCGCTTTTCGGCAAGCTCTTCTTCCTGCTTGCGCAGCTGCTCGGCCTGGGCGCGCGCCTCGTCTTCGCGGCGGCGCAGTTCTTCCTCGGCATCGACCACCGGTGCCGCTGGCTCTTCTGCCGGCGAACTGTCATCGCGCTTGACGAAGGTGCGCTTCTTGCGCACCTCGACCTGGATGGTGCGGGCCTTGCCACTGGCATCGGCCTGCTTGATCTCGCTGGTCGACTTGCGGGTCAGCGTGATCTTCTTGCGCTCGCCGGCGGCGGTGCCATGAGACGAACGCAGGAAATCGAGCAGCCGCTCCTTGTCGGACTCGGTCAGCGCGTCATCGGTGGACGCCTTCGCGACGCCGGCCGATTGGAACTGCTCGAGCAGTGCCGCGGCAGAGCGGTTGAGCTCGGCGGCAAACTGGGCGACGGTGGTCACAGCCATTGTGTATATCCTTGCTTTCTACGTGCGGTGCGGCTTCGGAGTTGAATCTGGAACAGGTCGTGGCGATCGGGTCAGGCTGTGAACCAGTGTTCACGCGCCTTCATGATCAGCGCCTTTCGCCTGTTTTTCGTCCACGCCGGTCATGTCGGTGAGTTCGTCCACCGCCAGATCGGCCAGATCGTCACGGGTGTGGATGCCGCCATCCGACAATTTCGCGATCAGTTCCGGCGACAACCCTTCCAGGTCACGCAGGTTCTGCGACACATCTTCCATTTTCTCCTCCCGAACGATTTCCATCGTCAAAAGGGCATCCTTTGCGCGGGTACGGAGTTCGTTGACCGTGTCTTCGTCGAACCCCTCGATCTCGAGCATTTCCTGCATCGGGACGTAGGCCACCTCTTCCAGGCTGCCGAAACCTTCGGCAATCAGGATGTCGGCCACTTCGACGTCGACGTCAAGCTTCTCGACGAACAACTTGCGCAGCCCGTCCGATTCCTCGCTTTGCTTCGCTTGCGATTCCTCGGCGGTCATGATGTTGATGCGCCAGCCAGTCATTTCTGACGCGAGGCGGACGTTCTGTCCACCGCGGCCGATCGCGATGGCGAGGTTTTCCTCATCCACCACGACGTCCATGGCATGGCGCTCTTCATCGACCACGATCGACTGGACATTGGCCGGCGCCAGCGCGCCGATCACGAACTGTGCCGGATCTTCCGACCACAACACGATGTCGACGCGCTCGCCGGCGAGTTCGTTCGTCACACTGTTGACACGCGAGCCGCGCACGCCGACGCAGGTGCCGATGGGGTCGACACGCTTGTCGTGCGAAATCACAGCGATCTTGGCACGCGAACCGGGGTCACGGGCGCATGACTTGATTTCGAGCAACCCCTGCTCGATCTCAGGCACTTCCTGGCGGAACAGCTCGATCATGAAACCGGGCGCGCTGCGCGACAACAGGATCTGGGGACCGCGCAAGGTTGGGTCCACCTCGGCGATGAATGCGCGGACACGGTCACCCGAGCGAAGGTTCTCCTTCGGGATCATCTCGTTGCGCTTCAGGCGCCCCTCGATGCGGCCGGATTCGACAATCACGTCGCCCTTGTCCAGGCGCTTGACGGTGCCCACGAAGATCTTGTCGCCACGCGACAGGAAATCGGTGAGGAGTTGCTCGCGCTCCGCGTCGCGGATTTTTTGCAAGATGACTTGCTTGGCCGCTTGCGCGCCGATGCGACCGATCGTGACCGACTCCACCGGCTCTTCGATGTAGTCATCGACTTCGATGTCGCCAATCTGCTCGAGCGCTTCGAAGTGCAGGATCTCCGAGTCCGGGAGTTGCAGACCGGCTTCATCCGGGACCACGTGCCACCGACGGAATGTTTCGTACTCGCCGCTCTCCCGGTCCACCGTCACGCGGATGTCGACCTCGCCGCCATGCAGCTTCTTGCTGGCCGAGGCCAGGGCCGCCTCGACAGCGCCGAACACCACCTCCCGATCCACGCTTTTCTCGCGTGAAATGGCATCTACCAGCATCAACAGTTCGCGGTTCATTGCTTACGATCTCCGTCAGTTTCATCAGCCTCTGCCTGTGCACCCGGAGCGGTGTCCATGGGCTGCGGCTGGAACCGGCGCCCCTTGAAATCCACCACGGGCACCAGACGGGCCTCCTTTACTTCGTCAAGCGAAAAATCGAGTGCTTGCTCGACCTTGCCGTCGTTGAACACCAGACGCCAGCTTTCGCCCAGGGCCTCGAGCAGGCCCTTGTATTTCTTCCGACCCTTGAACGGCTCTTTCAAGGTCAGCTCAACCTCCTGCCCCGCGAAGCGCACGAAGTCGGCTGCCTTTTTCAGCGGACGATCGAGACCTGGAGAGGAAACTTCGAGGCGCTCGTACGGAATGGCCTCGACCTCCAGCACGTGCTGGAGCTGGCGCGTCACCCGCTCGCAATCCTCGACCACGATGTATTCTCCCGACGGATCATCGGCCACGCGGTCGATGTACACGCGCAGCAATCCCTTGGGGCTGCGCTCGCAGTCCACCAAGTCGTAACCCAGTCCGGTCACGGTGCTTTCAACAGCAGCTTGCCAGTTCATCCAGTCGGCTCGGTTCCTGATACCTGAATGCTTGGTCAGTCCTGCTGTCGATGCCCGGACAGGGCCCCACGGCAAAGTCGATCAAGCAAAAAAAAAAGGGCTGGAAAGAATCCGCCCATGCAGTTTTCTTGAGAAAAACGCATTGTAGCGTGACCCGCTGTTACAGGCAAGGCCCCAGGCTGTCAAGCGCGTGGCAGGCCACGCGGACCCCACTGTGATGCACGTCCCTCGCATGCCAAAATGCCGGGCTCTTTCACCTGGATGGAGTCACCATGGGCTTTCTGGCCGGCAAACGCTTTCTCATCACCGGCGTTCTTTCCAACCGCTCCATCGCCTACGGCATTGCCAAGGCATGCCACCGGGAAGGCGCGGAACTGGCATTCAGTTATGTAGGCGAACGGTTCAAGGACCGCGTCTCCGAATTTGCCGCCGAGTTCGGCTCCAAGCTCGTCTACGACTGCGACGTTGCCAACGACGCGCAGATCGATGCCATGTTCGCACAGCTGGGCGAAGCCTGGCCGCAGTTCGACGGCGTCGTGCACTCGATCGGATTCGCCCCCCGCGAAGCCATCGCCGGCGACTTCCTCGAGGGCCTCTCCCGGGAAGCGTTCCGAATCGCGCACGACATCTCGAGCTACAGCTTCCCTGCGCTCGCGAAAGCCGCCCTGCCCCGCCTGCGCCCTGGCAGCGCGCTGTTGACGCTCACCTACCTGGGCGCCATGCGGAGCATGCCCAGCTACAACACGATGGGCCTGGCCAAGGCCTCGCTCGAAGCAAGCGTGCGCTACCTAGCCGCCAGCCTCGGCCCCAAAGGCGTCCGCGTCAACGGCATCTCCGCCGGCCCCATCAAGACGCTCGCCGCCTCGGGCATCAAGGGCTTCGGCAAGATGCTCGAAATGACAGCGCAAAGCCCGCTCGGCCGCAACGTGACCATCGACGACGTCGGCAATGCAGCCGCCTTCCTGCTGTCCGACCTGGCCTCGGGCATCACGTCCGAGATCACGTATGTGGATGGTGGTTTCAGCCAGACGGCGCTGGTGGGCATGGAATGACATAAGGCCTCCCGGTCGCGCCCCCGAGATGCCGTGGAGGACCACCAAGGTCCACCGCGTTGTTTCGGGGGGAACAAGCCTTCGACGCCACTTGGGAATGGCGTACGCCTCGCCGGGCGATCGGCATGGGCAGCCATCGCGCACAGGTCCAGCACCTCGGTGGCGTCGGCAATCGCGGCTGTACGGCCGCGGCTGATACGAGCGAGGCGTCGAGCGCCAAGGCTGTGGCGTGCGCGCTCAGGTCGGCTGCGTCCACCATGGCCTGCACCCGCACGGCTCCGAAACGGGCGACCCGGGTGGCAGCGGGCCAGGGGTCGGCCACAGGCTCGACGACCGGCACGGTCTCGGTGGCGGTCTCTTCGGCGTCGGGTGCCCGGGCCATCGCGGCGCGGATGTTCTCGGGCAAGTTCTCCGCATTGAAGCTCGCCGACACCTTGAGTTTGTCGACAACCTCGTCGCACAGCCCGAGGTCGAGGCATTCCCTGGCCGTCAGCCATGTATCTTTCGACAGCAGCGCCGCGACGCCGCGACTTCCTCATCGGACAGGCCGGTACGCTTCGCGTAGGTGGCTTGCAGCGTGGCGCAGATCTTGTCCTGTGGGCCCGCCATATCGCGCAGGTCGTCGGCATGGCCGCAAGCACCGGAGAGCGGGTTTGTGCAGCATCGCGAATGGCCACGATCTGTTGCTCTCTTCAGAGCTTTATCGAAGCTTGGCGCAGAGCGACTGAACTGTGGCCAAAGATTGCTTCAACTCGCCGCCCATGTGCTTTTTCCACAGAAGTGCTGCGGCTGAAAGTTTCTTACATCGAATCAACTCTTCGAGCTCGTCTCTGACTTCTTTCTGAAGCATTTGCAATTGACGCAGCTCAGGAGATCGAGGTTCGCCGTGGCGCCCCTGTGGATCTTTTTCCATCAGGCATGAGTGCAATTCATGAATCGGTGCAGGTGCACCATTCATGTTTGGAAGGCGAACCGATATTTCGACGTCCAGCGCTTCATCGAGATCAAAGCCCTCGGTCGGACAGTCAATCACTTGCGCAACGTTGTAGATCGTGTCGATTTGAACTTCGCGAAAGGCGTCCAATAAGTCGTGCGGATCTACACCGCTGGCAAGAAGGCGTTCGATCGCGCCGCCGTATCGACGCAGCACGGTCGGTTGCGCCTCATCGAGGACAGTGCTCCATAGGCCTCGAATCAGCAACTCGCTCAGCAATGCGCGGGCATCCAGTTTCTGGATATCCTCCGCAATGGAGGTTGCCCTTTTTGATGGGACTCCCAGCTTTTCTAGCTGAAGAACGATTGATTCCATAGTCGATTGATTCCATAGTCAACTGAAAAATTCTAGGTTACCCGGGCGCGCACTCGAAACGGCTGCTCCCTGCTTGTCGGAACTCGCCCGACCATGGCTCGCCGAATTGCATCTCCCAAAAACGCATGTCAGCAGCTGGATCATGGCATTCGATCCGAGCCAGCGCCTCTGCGCGTCATCACCCCGCTCGCCGATGATGCTCGACCGACCGAGACATCCCGCCTCGACTTCCTCATGGGGTGGTTCGCCTACGCGGCGGCCTTGGACGGATCGACCCGCAGCGAGGTCGAGCGCGAGAACGTCAAGGCCGCCGAGTGGCGGTCGCATGGAACCAATCGGCAGTCAGCGCGCGTTAGACGAATTTGGGCTGCTATGCTTGCCTCGGTGCAGAATGGCCGACCTTCGGGTCCACAGCTTGCGGCATCGCGGGCGTGTCGGGCCACGATGCCAACTTGTCCGGAATTCGAGGATCTCTCCATGTGCATCATGATCAAGGCCACTGTCGGCGCTATGCTTCTCGGGAGCACAATTTCAGCTTTTGCCGAAGAGGCGTTGACCTGCAACTCAGAGAAAGTATTTCGTGGCGGCGCCTCCAAAGGTTCCGATCTTCTGTTGAAGCTCGAATCCGGGAGAGTCACCTTTCTTGCCACCAACACATTCACTTCATCCGGCAAAGAAGGTGGCGGCTACATGTGTTCCATGGACAGCTCACGGCAAGGATCCAAGGTCAAGTGGTCGGGCGCGGACACTCAAACCCTGACCATCTCCGACGAGACGTCGGGCGAAGAGTCCATACTGAAAATATCCCGCCTTGCGAGCGGCTACAAGGTCACGTTCGAAAAGGCTTGGTCAGGCTATTGCGGCTTCGGTGCGGAGTTCCCCACCAGCATCACGCTCACCCGCGGCAGCAAAAAGTGCGTCGTGGTTGAGTGAGTGGATATTCTCTTGACTAGTAAGCCGCCCGACGCGAAACACTGCCCCACCAATTGACACAAGAGAACCCGCCATGCCGATCGCGGGTCCCAATTCGCGATCCGGTCGGCTTCCAGGCACAGACACCCTTCTGCCCGCCCCCTTCGAACCATCGGGCCGCGGGCGGCCCCTTTCCCGGCGCATGCCCCCGCCAGATCAGCTTTACTGCAGACTGATCTTGCGGATCATGTTGTTGGCGTAGTCCGCCACGTAGAGCGTTCCCGAGGTGTCCACGGTGACGGCTTGCGGCAGGCTGTTCATGGAATTCCCTGGAATGAGCAACGCCAGTCTAATGACCATGGGTTCATTAGACCACTCCACAGAGTCACATTGCGCCGTTGCAACCCATCCGTCACTGGTCGCGCTATAGGCTGTTAGCAGTAGTTCCTCAATGCAGTGGTTGGGAGGTGCCGCAGTCAGCGACACGCCGGTGGCGTCGAGCAGACGCTCATGTAGCGGTTGTCCCCGTCTCCTGTGGATAACGTTGTGCATGACCGCTGCCCCCCGGTGCTAAGTTGTTGCGGCCCAAGGAACTGCAACGGCTTGCCGCCAGATGAGGCAGCCCACCCTCGGCAACACGTTTTCATCGGGCAAGGTATGACGGGGGTGCGACAGGCCGACGCTTGACGATCCGCACGGGCGGTGCCGTCAGCGCTGCCTGCCGTTCGACCGGGACGTGTTCGATCGGTTCGTTGTCTTGCATCGCGCGCCGATCTCGATTCTGCTCGGCGGTCTTTTCGTGGGACGAACCCTTCACCAGCATGACCCGCTGCGCCAGGCCCGTCACGGCGCACGCGGCGGAAACAGTCGCAGGCCCGTTCAGTGACGCCGTCCTCGCCGCCGGTGTCGACCGCAGTCATGCGGATCCGCAGCTCGCGCCCGTCGAGCGGGGTGAATTGCGCAGCGTGGCGAGGCGTCCTGTAAACGGTCAGGGCGCTTTGCGAATTGGAACGACATGGGCGTACATGCTGAAGTTGCCGGGTTGGCCTCGAACCATTCGATAGCTGCGAAGCAACCCCTCCCGTTGGAAGCCGGACCGTTGTAGCACCCGTTCCGAGCGAGCGTTGGTTTCTAGCACCGTGGCTTGTACTCGAATGATGCCCGCGTCGGAATGCGCCCATTCTGTGAGCAGCGAGCAAACGTACGTTGCGATGCCATTGCCCCACACGGACGGCGACAGATCGTAGGCTAGTTCGGCACTGAAGTTTTGCGGTGAAACCGTGTGGAAGCCGGCTGTGCCGATCAGTTGATCGTTAGACCGGAGGACTATGGCAAGGCGAAGAAGTGTTGACGGTGTGAACGACTCCGGTAGCCAAACGTAGTGGGACAGCTCCTCCGGCGAATGCACGCTCCAACTGGTGTGCTCAAACACGATCGGTTGCGAAAGGTACTCGTACCAAACGGGTAGGTCCGTAGCAACAATCGGTCGAAGCGAGACGACTGCATTGCCAGACTCTGGAAGTGCACTGAACTCCACTGAGCGCCCTCTTGCTATTTACAACCATGACGTGTCGGGTATCCAGGCAGCGTGCCTGTTATCACGGCCGATGTCGGCTATCACTTGCGCTTCGGAAAGGGGGCCGGCGTTAGCCGGCCCCCTTTCCTTTTGGCGGTGGCCGCACTTCCGACTTCAAGACCGCCAAGTTCAGGCGTCGTCGCGAACGCAGTCGACGTAGTAGCAGTGGGTCTCGGGGTCGCTGTCGTCCTCCACCAGGCCGTGCACGTCGGTGTCGAAGCCTGGGAACTGTGCGTTGAAGGTGCGGGCGAACCGCAGGTAGTCGACGATCTTGCGGTTGAAGCGTTCGCCTGGGATCAGCAGCGGGATGCCCGGCGGGTACGGCGTCACGAGCGACGCGGTGATGCGGCCTTCGAGGTCGTCGATCGCAACGCGTTCGGTCTGGCGGTGGGCGATGCGGGCAAAGGCGTCGCTCGGCTTCATCGCCGGCTGCAAGTCGGACAGGTACATCTCGGTCGTGAGGCGGGCGATGTCGTGCTTTGCGTACGCCTCGTGGATGCCTTGGCTCAGGTCGCGCAGACCCATGCGCTCGTAGCGCGGATGCGTGGCCACGAACTCCGGCAGCACCCGCCAGAGCGGCGCGTTGCGGTCGTAGTCGTCCTTGAACTGTTGCAGCGCGGTCAGCAGCGTGTTCCAGCGGCCCTTCGTGATGCCGATCGTGAACATGATGAAGAACGAGTAGAGCCCGGTCTTCTCCACGACCACGCCGTGTTCGGCCAGGAACTTCGTCACGATGGCGGCCGGGATGCCCGTCTGCGCGAACTTGCCGGACATGTCGAGCCCGGGCGTGATGATGGTGCTCTTGATGGGGTCGAGCATGTTGAAGCCTTCGGCCAGGTCGCCGAAACCGTGCCACGTGGCGCCCGCCTCGAGCACCCAGTCGGCCGGCTCGCCCACGCCCTCCTCGACGAGCTTGTCCGGACCCCAGACTTTGAACCACCAGTCCTTGTCGTACTCCTGCTCGACCTTGCGCATCGCGCGCCGGAAGTCGAGCGCTTCGGAGATGCTTTCCTCGACGAGGGCCATGCCGCCGGGGGCTTCCATCATGGCGGCGGCCACGTCGCACGACGCGATGATCGCGTATTGCGGGCTCGTGGAGCTGTGCATGAGATAAGCCTCGTTGAAGAGGTGACGATCGAGCTTGCGGCTCTGCGAGTCCTGCACGAGCACCTGCGACGCCTGGCTGATGCCGGCGAGCAGCTTGTGCGTGGACTGCGTGGCGAAGACGAGCTGGTCCTTCGGCCGCGACCGATTGCGGCCCATCGCATGGTAGGTGCTGTAGAAGCCGTGGAACGCGGCATGCGGCAGCCAGGCCTCGTCGAAATGCAGCGTGTCGATGTAGCCATCGAGCCCATGCTTGATGGTCTCGGTGTTGTAGAGAACGCCGTCGTAGGTGCTCTGCGTGAGGGTCAGGATGCGCGGCTTGACGTTCTTCGCATCCCCCCCCGCCAGCAGCGGGTTTTCGGCGATCTTCTTCTGGATGGCCGCCGGGGTGAACTCGCTCTCGGGAATGGGGCCGATGATTCCGTAATGGTTGCGCGTGGGGCGCAGGAACACGGGCACGGCGCCGGTCATGATGATGGCGTGCAGGATGGACTTGTGGCAGTTGCGGTCCACCACGACCACATCGCCCGGGGCCACGGCATGGTGCCACACCATTTTGTTGCTGGTGCTCGTGCCGTTGGTCACGAAGAAGCAGTGGTCGGCGTTGAAAATGCGGGCCGCGTTGCGCTCGCTCTCCGCGATGGGGCCGGTGTGGTCAAGCAATTGGCCAAGTTCGTCGACGCTGTTGCAGACGTCCGCGCGCAGCATGTTCTCCCCGAAAAACTGGTGGAACATGCGCCCCACCGGGCTTTTCAGGAACGCCACGCCACCGGAGTGGCCCGGGCAGTGCCATGAGTAGGACCCGTCGTGCGCGTAGTCGACGAGCGCGCGGAAGAATGGAGGCGCCAGGCCGCCGAGGTAGCTCTTGGCCTCGCGGATGATGTGGCGGGCCACGAACTCGGGGGTGTCCTCGAACATGTGGATGAACCCGTGCAACTCGCGCAGCACGTCGTTCGGAAGGTGCTGCGACGTGCGGGTCTCGCCGTACAGGTAGATCGGGATCTCGGCGTTCTTGAACCGGATTTCCTGGATGAATTTGCGCAGGTTCAGCACGGCCGGATCGATGTCCGGGCCGCCGGCAAACTCGTTGTCGTCGATCGACAGGATGAACGCGCTCGCGCGACTTTGCTGCTGCGCGAACTGGGACAGGTCGCCATAGCTCGTGGCGCCGAGCACCTCGAAGCCCTCTTTTTCGATGGCGTCGGCCAGCGCGCGGATCCCGAGGCCCGATGTGTTCTCGGAACGGAAATCCTCGTCGATGATCACAATCGGGAAGTTAAAGCGCGACATGGCGACTCCAGGGACGAAAAAACTGCGAAAGCGCGAAGTGTAGGGCCACTGGATGGCTTGTGGGCGAGGGCTTTACACTGCCCGCGAACCGCCCGGGGAGTGCGGTGAACGACAACAGCAAGGAGCGGGGAATGGATTTTTCGGCGGCAACGTTCTGGTGGGTGACCGCTGGCGTGGTGGTGGCGGCGGAACTGGCCACGGGCACGTTCTACCTGTTGATGATCGCGCTGGGCCTGGTGGCCGCCGCGCTCGCTGCGCACCTGGGCCTGACGGTCACGCTGCAGGTCGTCACCGCAGCCTTGGTGAGCGGCGGATCCACGGCGCTGTGGCACTGGCGCCGCACCACCACCGAGCCCCCTTCCGAGCCCGTGGCGCGCAACCGCGACGTGAACCTCGACATCGGAGAACACGTGACCGTCATCACTTGGGAGGCCGACCACACCACGCGCGTGAACTACCGGGGCAGCTCCTGGCAAGCACGAAGGCAGCCCGGAGTGCGCGAGGCCACCGGCTTGCACGTCGTGCGGGCCGTCGAAGGCAACTGGCTCGTCATTGCCCCCCTTACCCACTGATTACTGGAACAAACCTTCATGGAAATCGCGCTCATCCTGGCTGTCATTGCGGCCATCTTTATCTTCCGCACGTTCAAGATCGTGCCGCAACAGAACGCCTGGGTCGTCGAGAAGCTCGGCAAGTACGACCGCACGCTCGCGCCCGGCCTGAAGTTCGTCGTGCCCTTCATCGAACGCGTCGCCTACAAGCACTCGCTCAAGGAAGTGCCGCTCGACGTGCCAAGCCAGGTCTGCATCACGAAGGACAACACGCAATTGCAGGTCGACGGGATCATCTACTTCCAGGTCACCGACCCGATGCGCGCGAGCTATGGCTCGAGCAATTACGTGTTCGCCATCACGCAACTCGCGCAGACGCTGCTGCGCTCGGTGATCGGCAAGATGGAACTCGACAAGACATTCGAGGAACGCGACCAGATCAACGCATCCGTCGTCAATGCGCTGGATGAAGCCGCCGCCAACTGGGGCGTGAAGGTGCTCCGCTACGAAATCAAGGACCTGACCCCGCCGGCCGAAATCTTGCGCTCGATGCAGGCGCAGATCACGGCCGAGCGCGAGAAGCGGGCACTGATCGCGGCTTCCGAGGGCCGCAAACAGGAACAGATCAACATCGCCACCGGTGAGCGCGAGGCCTTCATCGCCCGTTCCGAGGGCCAGCGCCAGGCCGAGATCAACAACGCGCAGGGCGAAGCCGCCGCCATCACCACGGTGGCCGACGCCACCGCGGACGCCATCCGCAAGATCGCCGAAGCCATCCGCCAGCCGGCGGCATGGAGGCTGTCAATTTGAAAGTCGCCGAGAAGGCCGTCGAGGCCTACGGCCAGTTGGCCAAGACCAACAACACGATGATCGTGCCGGGCAACATGACCGAGGTTTCCGCGTTGATCGGCACGGCACTGACCATCCTCAAGCCGCGCGCACCTCAGTAAGCAAGAGACTCTCATGGCCCGCAACGTCCTCGGCGGCGAACTGGTCGCCTGCTCCTACCCGCTCACCGGCTTCTTCCGCGATGGCTGCTGCAACACGCAGTTCGACGACGTGGGCACGCACGTGATCTGCGCCAAGGTCACGGCCGAGTTCCTGACCTTCTCGAAACAGCGAGGCAACGACCTCGGCACGCCCCGGCCGGAAGCCCGCTTTCGCGGCCTGCGACCCGGCGATCGCTGGTGCCTGTGCGTGTTGCGCTGGAAGGAAGCCCTCGACGCGGGCATGGCGCCACCCGTCGTGTTGCAGAGCACGCACCAACGTGCACTGGAATTTGTCACTTTGGAGGCGCTTCAGGCCCATGCGGTGCAAAAGGTAGGCTAAACTCGCGGGTTCCGGAGAGATGGATGAGCGGTTTAAGTCGCACGCCTGGAAAGCGTGTGTGGGTTAATCCCCACCGCGGGTTCGAATCCCGCTCTCTCCGCCAGTGTGCCGAAAGCCCCAGATTCCTTGTCAAATCAATGACCTGCGAATGTGGGGCTTTTTCTGTTTGCCCCACGCGTTCACGCGCGCGGCGCCGGCTTGCGTTGGCGCTAGCATGTCGAGCGGCTCCGACCACCACGTACATGGAGCTTCAACCGCTGGGAGATTCGACATGGAAGGCGTTTGCGCGCTAACGGGCGGACCGGGAAGTTCATCGACTCCCATTTGATTCCGAAAGCGCTTACGCGACCAAGTGCACCTGGCCGTCCTTTGATACAAATTGGAAGCGGGAAAAAGCCGATTCGGCGTTGGGACAGCTGGTATGACAGCAATCTCGTCACGATCGCTGGCGAAAACGTCCTCACCGAATTGGATACTTGGGCGATCGAAGAACTTCGTGCCCATCGTCTGATATGGAGCGGATGGGGACCCGCCCAAACTCTCGAAGGGCACTTCACTCCGTTTGCTGACTCACCATGGGGAATACGAAGAACCTCAGGGGTTGATACCAAGCGCCTTCGCTTGTTCTTCTTGAGCCTTCTCTGGCGAGCTGCGGCAACGTCCCGGTCAGAGTTCTCGGAAGTTCAGATGCCCGCGGCTGATTTGGAAACTCTTCGAGTAATGGTCACGACGGGCGACCCCGCGGGGCCTGTCAGAAACTTTGTGTGTGAGGCATAACATGTCGACAAGGAACATGAATGCCACGCAAAACAAAAACAACCGCAGCAGCGGACAAGGCGGCGCTGCCGCAAATTTCAGCAGAACT
>Ga0170475_115615082_pt1 | contig 22261 bp, 17 predicted proteins | sample Soicark_Litter_5_FD_111474 | JGI IMG/M metagenome (GOLD analysis project Ga0170475, IMG submission 111474) | Avena fatua rhizosphere microbial communities from Hopland, California, USA. Combined Assembly of 48 SPs
CGCGAAAAGGGGCGGTCGGTTCTCCAGTAACAGAGACCACCAAACAGAGAGGCACGAGGATCGTTTGAACACCTGAGGAGACTGGGCATTGAGACTTACCTCACTTTTCACTTTTGGTATCAGGCTTCTATTGCGTCGGCGTCGAATGGCGTCGCCTGTCATGGACTGGGACGGGTTAGCATCTACGGCGCACGCCGTTCCAGCGACGGCGAAGCTATGAGTAAGCTTGCAGTCATTTATCTGGCTCGGCACGGCGAGACGGCCTGGACCCTGACGGGTCAACACACGGGGCTTACCGATCTGCCGCTGACCGAGCGCGGCGAGCAGAACGCCCGCGCGCTCGGCGAACGACTGATCGGACTGAGTTTCGCAGAGGTGTTTACCAGCCCATTGCGGCGTGCGGCACGAACCTGTGAGCTAGCCGGCTTCGGGAGTGTGTCCGAAGTCGATCGAGACTTATTGGAATGGGACTATGGCCAATATGAGGGCCGCCGCACGGCCGAGATTCTTGCCGAGCGGCCCGACTGGCACCTATTTCGCGACGGCTGCCCGGGCGGCGAATCGCCGGACCAAGTGGGCGCGCGGGCTGACCGGGCCATGAGCCGGTTGCGCGCGCTGCAAGGTGACGTGCTCCTCTTTTCTAGCGGCCACTTCCTGCGGGTGCTCGCTGCCCGCTGGCTAGGGCTTGAAGCGGCCGCCGGAAGGTTTTTCCTGTTAAGCACGGCCAGTCTAAGTGCGCTGGGCTATGAGCATAACCTATGCCAGCCAGTCATCCGACTGTGGGACGACACTCGTCATGTCAGACTGTGACTGACCCGACCCGGTTGGCTGCTCGACGACGTAGGGCAGGTGCCGCATGCGAGATCGGCCTTGGTCAGGGCAAGCCCCGGCGCTACGAAAGGATACTGCAATGAGTACACCACTGATTGTGGGTTCCCCGACGTCAACCAAATTGGGCACTATTTGGAAGCTTCGCAGTCACTACGAGTGCGGCCCGATTGAATTCGTGGGCACGGCCAACGCGTTGTATGAACGTCACCTCGTGTTCGATAACGTCGTTGACCTGGCGGTCGCCGGCCCACGTGAGCGTTTTGAGGCTGTGGCCCGTTCCGTGCGGGATATCCTATCGCAGCGATGGATAAAGACTGAAAGCACCTACGCGCGCCAGGACCCCAAGCGCGTCTACTACCTTTCTATGGAGTTTCTTATCGGCCGCTCGCTCGCCAATAACGTGACCAACCTGTTGCTCGATCCGATCGCGAACCAGGCTGTCGAAGAGAAAAAGCTCGATTGGCTCGGACTGCTCGAGCAGGAGCCTGACGCCGGCCTGGGTAACGGTGGACTCGGGCGCTTGGCCGCTTGCTTTCTGGACTCAATGGCAACCCTGCAACTCCCGGCTATGGGTTACGGCCTGAGGTACGAATACGGTATCTTCAAGCAGGCCATCCGTGATGGCTGGCAACAGGAACTGCCGGACAACTGGCTTCGCCGTCAGGACCCCTGGGAGGTCCAACGCTTACACGAGAGTGTTGAAATTAAGCTCAATTGCTCCTTCGACGTGCGCGGTGGAAGCTTGCGCGCGATCGTGGGCAAGCCGTCCAGCTTGATAGGTGTCCCCTTCGACAGACCGGTGGTCGGTTATGGCGGCAGCACCATCAACACGCTTCGTCTCTGGGCCGCGAACGCGCCGGATTACTTCGACTTTCAGGCATTTAGCCACGGCGAGTTTGTTGGCGCGGTGGCCGAAACACTTGAGGCCGAATCACTTACGAGAGTGTTGTATCCCGACGACTCCACCAGCATGGGGCAGGGGCTACGTTTTGTGCAGGAGTATTTTCTGGTGGCCTGTTCGCTGGCCGATCTCATCCGGCGCTTCCGGCGCAGCAACACCGATTGGGCGGCGCTTCCTGAAAAAGTTGCCATCCAACTCAACGATACGCACCCGACCCTGGCGGTCCCCGAATTAATGAGGATTCTGCTCGACGAAGCACATTTGGACTGGGATAGGGCTTGGGACCTCACACAAAGGACCCTGGGGTACACGAATCACACGCTGCTGCCCGAAGCCCTCGAAAAATGGCCGCTGGCATGGTTCGAGGCGCTGCTGCCCCGTCAGTTGGAGATCATCTATGAGATTAACCGGCGCCTGCTCGATTGGGTTCGGACCCGGTTCCCGGGGGATGAGGGACGCATTCAGCGGGTGAGCGTGATCGAGGAAGGCCCGGCCAAGCATGTCCGTATGGCCAATCTGGCCATCGTCGGCTCGCACAGCACTAACGGTGTCGCCGCGATTCACTCCGAGCTGCTGCGGACGATAACGGTTAAGGACTTGGCCGAGATCTTTCCCGAGCGTTTCAGCAACAAGACCAACGGCGTCACCCCCCGCCGCTGGTTGTTGCTGGCGAATCCAGCTCTGGCACACGTGATCACAGAGGCCATTGGCAACGGTTGGGTGAATGATCTTAGCCAACTGAGCGAGCTCAAGCCCCTTGCCGACGATAAAGGCTTTCGCGACAGCTGCAGGAAGGCCAAACGTGAAGCCAAGTCTCAGTTTGCTAGCTGGCTCAAATCGATATCCGGTCAGACGGTGGACGCAGACACGATCTTTGATTGCCAGATCAAACGCATTCACGAATACAAGCGGCAACTGCTCAACGCGCTGCGCATCGTGGTGCTCTACAACCGGCTGCGGGAGAATCCGAACCTTGACATGGCGCCGCGGACGTTTTTTTTCGCCGGAAAGGCCGCGCCTGCCTACCACCTCGCCAAGCTCATCATCAAGTTCATCGAGAACCTGGGTGGGACCGTCGACGCCGACCCGGCGGTGCGGGGTAGACTGAAGGTCCTGTTCCTGCCCGAATACGACGTGTCGCTCGCGGAGCGATTGATCCCCGCCAGTGACGTCTCGAACCAGATCTCGACCGCCGGCTACGAAGCCAGCGGCACCAGCAACATGAAGTTCATGATGAACGGCGCGTTGACGATCGGCACGCGCGACGGCGCAACGATCGAGATGGCGCAGGAGGCGGGCGAGGAGGTCTTCTTCCTCTTCGGCCTGACGGCGGAACAGGTGGCCGCCAGTCGCGTCTGGTACAACCCGCACTGGCACTACGAACACGAGCCGGAGACAAGCGCCGCCTTGGACCTGATTTTCTCGGATCATTTCAGCCGCAATGAACCCGGTATCTTCGCCCCGTTATATGACACGTTGTTGACACAGGGGGATTACTACATGCACCTGGCGGACCTGAAATCCTACCTCGAGGCGGACCAGCGGCTGCGCGAGTTATATGCCGACCCGGACGAGTGGGCGCGCAACGCCATTTTGAATGTGGCGGGCTCTGGCAAGTTCTCCAGTGACCGTACGATCGACGAATACGCAACCCTGATCTGGGAGGTGAAGCCATGCCCAGTGGGATAGTAGCCAACCCGGTCGCGGGCATCTCTCCGCTGGCTGGCCGACCTGCCCCCAGGGAGATGCTGGTCAATGTGGCCCGGCTCGAACGCGAGTATTTTGAGCGCCGGCCGGACCCGAGCGATCCCAACCAGATGGTCAGCTTCGGAACCAGCGGACACCGAGGCTCGCCGCTGCGCGATAGTTTCACCGAAGCCCACATTCTGGCCATCACGCAGGCTATCTGCGACTACCGGCGCGGCCAAGGAACGGACGGCCCGCTTTACATGGGAAAGGACACGCACGCGTTATCCGACCCGGCCCAGCGCACTGCGCTCGAGGTTCTGGCGGCTAACAACGTGGATACCGTAATTCAACGGGGCAACGGCGTAACGCCGACGCCGGTCATCTCGCGGGCCATCCTCGTCTATAACAGCGGCCGCAAGCAGCACCTCGCGGACGGCATCGTGATCACGCCGTCGCACAACCCGCCGGAGGATGGCGGCTTCAAGTACAACCCGACCCACGGCGGCCCGGCCGACACCGATGTCACGCGGTGGGTTGAGGACCGAGCCAACCAACTGCTGCGGGGAGGCAACGCCGGTGTAAAGAGAGTGCCATTTACGGCAGCCCTCAAGGCGGCGAGCACCCACCAGGAAGACTTCGTCCTGCCATACGTCCGCGACCTCCGGAACGTCGTCGACATGGAGGCGATTCGTGGTGCCGGTCTCAAGCTAGGCGTGGACCCGCTGGGAGGCGCTGCCCGGCCCTACTGGGAGCCGATCAACGCCGAATACCAGTTGGACATCGCCGTCGTCAACCCGACCATCGACCCGACGTTCTCGTTCATGACGGTCGATCACGACGGGCAGATCCGAATGGACTGCTCAAGCCCGTATGCGATGGCCCGGCTCGTCGGACTCAGAGACGAATACCGCGTTGCATTCGCCAACGACCCGGACTCCGACCGGCATGGGATCGTCACACCCTCCGCAGGGTTGATGAACCCCAATCATTACCTCGCGGTGGCGATCCGCTACCTGCTCGAGCACCGCCCCCTGTGGCCTGGGCACGCTGCAGTCGGCAAGACCCTGGTCAGCAGCAGCATAATCGACAAGGTGGTCCAAGGGCTAGGTCGACGCTTGTCAGAGGTTCCCGTGGGATTCAAGTGGTTCGTGCCGGGGCTGCTCGACGGTTCGTACTGCTTCGGCGGCGAAGAGAGTGCTGGGGCGAGTTTCCTCCGACACGACGGCACCGTGTGGACGACCGACAAGGACGGACCGATCATGGACCTGCTGGCGGCCGAGATCACCGCGCGAACAGGCAAGGATCCGGGCGAGCACTACCGAGAATTGACGGCCGAGTTCGGCACGCCATATTACGCGCGCATCGACGCGCCCGCAACGCCCGAGCAGAAGGCGAGGCTGCGGCAGTTGTCGCCGGAGGCTGTCAAGGAGTCAAGCCTGGCTGGCGAACCGATCATCGCCAAGCTGACCCGCGCCCCGGGCAACAACGCCCCCATAGGGGGTTTGAAGGTCGTGGCCGGCACCGGCTGGTTTGCGGCCCGGCCCTCGGGCACGGAGAACGTCTACAAGATATACGCGGAAAGCTTTAAGGACCCCTCGCACCTGAACGCCATCCTGATAGAGGCGGAGGGAATTGTGAACAACGCGCTGAACTTGTCGAAGGGACGAGCATGAGCCGCAACAGTATCTGTCTGCCGCCATTTCCCCCAGAATACCGCGCCTCCGGCTTGCTGCTGCACGTCACGTCACTGCCATCGCCTTACGGCGTCGGCGATGTGGGACCGGCTGCGTTATCATGGATCGACCGCCTTGACCAAGCCGGCCAAAGCTGGTGGCAAGCGCTCCCGCTCGGTCCCACCGGTTACGGCAACTCGCCGTACCAGTCGTTATCCTCTTTCGCCGGGAACGGGCTGCTCATCAGTCCGGACTGGCTGATCGAGGATGAACTGTTGCGGGCGAGCGAGTGTCAGGTCCCCTCCTCCCCGCGAAACGAAGTCGACTACGACGCCGTCATTCCTTTCAAACACGGGTTGCTCGAGAAAGCCTGGGCCAATTTCAGCGCCGGGGTGCGTGCAGATCTGCGCGCCGCCTATGAGCAGTTCCGCAACGACCAGGCGCACTGGCTGGAGGACTATGCGCTCTTTCGGGCGTTAAAAGCCAAGTTCCGCGACACCTATTACCTCGAATGGTCGGCAGAGTTAGTCCGGCGCGATCCAGCAGCACTCGACAGGGTCCGACTCGAACTAGCGAATCAGATCGGCCAGGTGTGCTTCGCGCAGTTCCTGTTGTTCCGCCAGGGCGAGCGGCTCAAGGCACACGCCCACAGCAGGGGCTTGGGTTTGATTGGTGACCTGCCCTTCTTCGTCTCTCCCGACTCGAGCGACGTCTGGGCCAATCCTGATCTTTTTCTGCTGGACGAGCAACACCGGCCCCGCTTCGTCGCCGGTGTGCCTCCCGATTACTTCAGTGTACAAGGACAGCTTTGGGGGAACCCCGTCTATAACTGGGACGCTCTTCGGCAGTCCGGCTACCATTGGTGCATCTCTCGGCTGCGCTCGTTACTGGCCCACGTGGACGTGATTCGCCTAGATCATTTCCGTGCCTTTGCCGCGGCCTGGCACGTACCGGCCGGTGCACCGACCGCACAGTCGGGGAAGTGGGTCCCCGGTCCGGGTGTCGGTTTCTTTCAGGCAGTGCAAAGAGAACTGGGCGCCCTTCCGTTTATCGTAGAGGACTTGGGGCTGATCACACCAGACGTGAATGCACTCCGCGACCAGTTCCACCTGCCGGGGACACGAGTCCTCCAGTTCGCTTTCGACGGTCATTCCGATAACCCTTACCTCCCTCACAACTATGTCACCAATGCCGTGGTGTACACCGGTACGCACGACAATCCCACCACTCGCGGCTGGTTTGAAGAATTACCGGGTGACCAACGACAGACCTTATGGAATTACTTGAAGAGGCCGGCCGGAAAGAGTGACGAAGCGGCTTCGGCGTTAATGGGTCTGGCTTGGGGATCACGGGCTTCGCTTGCAATGGCTCCACTGCAGGATCTGTTCGACCTGGGCACAGAGGCGCGGATGAACGTGCCGGGAAGCGCTGACGGTAATTGGCGCTGGCGCTTCACGGAGGACATGCTGCCCGGTCCGGCCTTCGAATGGCTGCGCGATTTGACCATATACTCGGCCCGTTCGCGGGCCATTCCAAGTCCGCACTCAGGTGAGAGGGTGGAGGTCGTGTCATGAACCTGAACGCAAATGTCGTATGGACCGAATGTTCGGGACACGGTCTGCGGTCAAGAAACCTGGGAGGCTTTATTCACTGATGTGCCCGCACGCGGGCCATGATACTAAGGAGACATGATGAAGGCGACGCAATTACTTCACAATCTGGGCCAGAGTCTCTGGCTGGATAATATCACGCGTGACCTGCTGAACAGCGGCACGCTCAAACAGTACATCGACGAGCTGTCGGTGACGGGGCTCACCTCGAATCCGACAATCTTCGACCACGCCATCAAAAACAGCACCGCTTACGATGCCGCGATACGGGAGAAGTTGAGTAAGGGCAAATCAGGAGAAGCGCTTTTCTTTGAGCTGGCGCTAGAAGACATTACCCGGGCCGCCGTCCTGTTTCGACCCATCTACGACCAGACGGACGGTGTGGACGGGTGGGTGTCACTGGAGGTCTCGCCTTTGCTGGCCCACGACACAGCTAGCACCCTGGCTGCAGCCAAGGATCTGCACGCGCGGGCGGGACGGCCTAACCTGTTCATCAAGATCCCTGGAACCAAGGAAGGCCTGCCTGCGATCGAGGAGGCGATCTTTGCCGGCATCCCGATCAACGTTACGCTCCTGTTCTCTCGCGAGCACTACGAGGCAGCTGCCGAGGCGTTCCTGCGCGGCATCGAACGGCGCATGGACGCCGGGCTCAAGCCCAGCGTCGGCTGCGTCGCCTCGGTCTTTATCAGCCGCTGGGACTCCGCGGTCATGGGGAAGGTGCCCGACTCGCTGCGCGACCAGCTCGGCATCGCCATCGCCAAGCGTACTTACAAGGCATACCGTGCGTTGCTTGCCTCCCCGCGCTGGCAACGCGTCTTCAACTCCGGTGCGCGCCCCCAACGCCTCCTGTGGGCCAGCACGGGGACTAAGGACCCCAAAGCGTCGGACGTCCTCTACATCAAAGCACTTGCCGCGCCTTTCACGGTAAACACTATGCCGGAGGGTACCTTGAAAGCCCTCGCCGATCACGGCGAATTGGGCACGATCTTGCCGGCTGACGGTGGCGACTGCGAGGAAGTATTAGCGCAGTTCGCTAAGGCTGGAATCGATGTTGACGCCCTGGCCGCCCGGCTCCAAGATGAAGGGGCGAAGTCGTTCGTTCAGTCCTGGAACGAACTGATGGCGGTCATCACATCCAAGAGTGCCGCACTCAAGGGGGCTGTGGCCCGTTGAAGGGGGTGAAGCCTTGAGAAGGCTTCGCGGGGATGTCCGGCGGGATGACCCAGCGACCCCCCCGAGGCCCAAGGAGCTGCCTCCCTGGTAGGGGAGATTTTCAGAGGACAAGACGAAAGGACTGCGAAGATGGCAACACCGGTAGGAACAGGTACCAAAAGCCAGCGAGTCGAACCGCTAACCAAACGGAAGGCTTGGAAGGCTCTCCATAACCACTTTAAGCAGGTCAGGGAATTGCATCTCCGCGGTCTTTTTGCGGATGACCCCAAGCGCGGTGAGCGGATGACGGTCGAGGCGGTGGGCCTCTTCCTGGATTACTCGAAGAACCGGATCACGGACGAAACCGTCAAACTGCTTATCGAACTGGCTCAGGAATCGGGATTGAGACCTCGGATCGACGACATGTTCCGAGGGGAGAAGATCAACGCCACGGAGAGACGGTCGGTCCTGCACGTGGCGCTACGTGCACCTAAAGGAACATCCATCTTGGTAGAGGGTCAGGACGTAGTGCCCGAGGTCCATGCAGTTCTCGAAAAGATGGCTGACTTCTCCAACCGCCTCCGGAGTGGGGAGTGGAAAGGGCACACCGGTAAGCGCATTCGCAACGTCATCAACGTAGGCATTGGCGGCTCAGACCTCGGGCCGGTGATGGCCTACGAGGCGCTCAAGTACTACAGCGAGCGCGCCCTCACGTTCCGATTCGTTTCCAACATTGATGGCAGTGACTTCGCGGAAGCTGTGCGCGATCTCGACCCGTCGGAGACCCTCTTCATTATCTCTTCGAAGACATTCACCACACTGGAGACAATGACGAACGCTCACTCGGCGCGCGCTTGGTCATTGGAGGGCCTGGGCGGTGATGAAAAGTCGGTCGCCAAGCACTTTGTGGCTGTATCGACGAACGCGGCGGAAGTGGCGAAGTTCGGCATCGATACCGCTAACATGTTCGGATTCTGGGATTGGGTTGGCGGGCGCTACTCCATGGAGTCGGCAATCGGCCTTTCGACGATGCTGGCCATCGGACCGGATAATTTCCGAGCCCTGTTGGACGGCTTCCACCAGATGGACGAGCACTTCCGCACCGCCCCGTTTGAGCGCAACTTGCCGGTGCTCCTGGGCCTACTGGGCGTTTGGTATAACAACTTCTTCGCTGCCCAGACCGTTGCCGTCTTGCCGTACGAGCAGTACCTGAAGCGATTTCCAGCCTATCTACAGCAGTTGACAATGGAGAGCAACGGCAAGCACGTCGCGCTCGATGGGGCAGTAGTCACTTACGCGACCGGCCCGATCTATTGGGGCGAGCCGGGAACCAACGGCCAACACTCTTTCTACCAGTTGATCCACCAAGGTACCAGCCTCATCCCCTGTGACTTCATCGCGTTTGGCCAGCCGCTCAACCCGCTCGGACGCCATCACGACATACTACTGGCGAACGTCCTAGCCCAGACTGAGGCGCTGGCGTTCGGGAAGACGCCCGGACAGGTCAAGGCCGAAAATACACCGGATTGGCTCGTACCTCACCGCGTCTTCGAGGGCAACCGCCCGTCAAACACTATCCTCGCCAAACGGCTCACCCCGGAAGTTCTCGGCAAGTTGGTCGCCCTTTACGAGCACAGTGTGTTCACCCAGGGTTCCCTCTGGCAGGTTAACTCCTTTGACCAATGGGGCGTGGAGCTTGGCAAGGTGCTGGCCCAGCGCATTATCCCGGAACTCGAGAGCCCGACAGAGCCGATGCCCGGTCATGATAGCTCAACTAATAACCTGATTTACCAATACCGAAAGTTGAAGGGGACACAATGAAATCTCTCGGCCTTAACGAACAACAACAGCAGAAAATGAGGACACATCCCGGTTTCATTGCAGCGCTGGATCAAAGCGGTGGCAGCACTCCGGATGCGCTGCGTCATTACGGGATCAAGGAAGGAGCGTGGTCCACCGAGGATGAGATGTTTGCGATCGTGCATCAAATGCGCACCCGCATCATCACCAGCCCCAGCTTCACCGGCGAGCAAATCATTGGCGCCATTCTGTTCGAAAACACTATGGACAGGGACATCGAGAGGCGGCCTACCGCGGACTATCTTTGGGACGTGAAACGGGTTGTGCCTTTTCTGAAAGTGGATAAGGGCCTTGCAGCTGAGAAGAACGGGATGCAGTTGATGAAGCCCATGCCTGCTCTTAGTTGGCTGCTCGACAAAGCCAAAGCGAAGCGCATATTCGGAACCAAGATGCGCTCGTTCATCAAGCAAGCCAACGCAGCGGGCATCAACGACATCGTGAACCAGCAGTTCGAAGCAGCTCGGCAGACCATTGCCGCGGGGCTCGTGCCGATCGTCGAGCCGGAAGTGGACATTCACTGCCCGGAAAAAGCCAAGGCCGAAGCGTTGCTCAAAGCGGCCATCCTCGAGAAACTCAATGAACTGCCTGTGGGTCAGTTGGTCATGCTCAAGCTCACCCTACCGGAGCAAGACGACTTCTACGCTGATTGCATCAAACATCCCAATGTCTTGAGGGTGGTCGCGCTGTCGGGCGGCTATGCGCGGGAAGAGGCCAACGACCGCCTGCGCAGAAATCACGGCATCGTGGCGAGCTTTTCGCGCGCCCTGGTAGAAGAACTGTCGGCCCAGCAGTCGGATGCCGAGTTCAACACCCTGCTGGATGGGTCCATCCGGAGTATCTTTGAGGCGTCTAACACCTAAGCAGGCCATGATCGGAGGACCGCATGGAAATCGGATCACGGGGTAGGGCCACGCTAAAGGTCAAAGAATCGTGGCCAGGAAGGATTTGGGATATGGACAAGGGTGTCTTCAAACTTGCCCCTTCCATCCTCTCGGCTGACTTCGCCCGCCTGGGTGAGCAGGTGGCCGAGGCGGAGCAAGCCGGGGCTGACCGCATCCACGTCGATGTGATGGACGGGCACTTCGTACCCAACCTCTCGATGGGGCGGCCATCGTCCAGTCCCTCCGGCGAGTGACGCGCCTCCCCTTGGAAACGCATCTGATGATTTCGGACCCAGACTTTTTCATCGAGGAGTTTGTAGAGGCTGGCTCCGATTCGTTTCTTGTCCACTGGGAGGGCAACGCGAATTTGCACCGCACCGTACAACGAATCAAGGCATGGGGTAAACGCGCCGGAGTGGCTATCAACCCGGCAACCCCGGCCTCGGTGCTGGAGGAAATCCTGCCAGACGTCGAGCAGGTGTTGATTATGACAGTCAACCCGGGTTTCGGACATCAGCATTTCATCCCCACGACTCTGCCTAAGATCTGGCGTGTCCGTCAGATGGCGGACCAGATTAAGCCCGGCTACGACGTGGAGGTAGACGGGGGCATCGATGCGACGAGTGCACAGCGAGTTGTTGATGCAGGAGCCAACGTGCTGGTGGCCGGATCAGCGATCTTCAGTGAAGGCGCAGGAGTGGCCGCAGCTATGGACCGGCTGCGGGGCAGCATTAAGCCGTTGTGGAAACAACCTCAACGAGTCGAGTGACGATATCAGCAAAGGAGTGATTTATGCAACTTGGAATGATCGGGCTTGGAAGGATGGGGGCGAACATGGTGCGGCGGCTTCTCAAGGGAGGCCATCAGTGTGTGGTGTTCGACATGTCGCCGAAAGTAGTGAACGAGCTGGTCCAGGCGAAGGCGGTTGGAGCCGACTCGCTTGGGGATTTTGCGAAGAAGCTCGAAAAGCCACGAGCTGTATGGTTAATGGTACCGGCGGCAGTCGTGGACAAGACCATCGCCGACCTGCTGCCCCATCTGGAGTCAGAAGACATCCTCATCGACGGCGGCAATTCCTATTACGTGGACGACCTCCGGCGGGCCAAGGAACTCACAGCGAACGGCATCCACTACGTGGACGTGGGCACCAGCGGCGGCGTGTGGGGCCTGGAGCGCGGTTACTGCATGATGATCGGTGGCGAAAAGGAGGTGGTCAAGCACCTCGATCCTATCTTTTCGACGCTGGCGCCGGGCACAGGCGACGTACCGCGCACGCCGGGATGCGAGAAGTTGGACGGCACCGCCGAACAGGGCTACTTGCACTGCGGTCCCAACGGCGCCGGCCATTTCGTCAAGATGGTCCACAACGGCATCGAGTACGGTCTGATGGCGGCTTACGCGGAGGGCCTCGGCGTCCTGCGGGACGCCAACGTGGGCAAGCAGCAGAGTGCGATCGACGCCGAGACGACGCCACTGCGCGACCCCGAGCACTACCAGTACGACTTCAATCTGCGCGACATCACGGAGGTGTGGCGGCGCGGCAGTGTATCGCGTCCTGGCTGCTGGACCTAACTACGGCCGGCTTGGTGAAAGACCCCAGTCTCTCCCAGTTCACCGGGCGTGTTTCGGACTCGGGCGAGGGCCGCTGGACGATCAAGGCGGCTGTCGACGAGGGCGTGCCGGCACCGGTGCTGTCGGCCGCGCTTTACCAGCGCTTCACCTCGCGCGGTGAGGCGGACTACCAGGACCGGCTGCTCTCAGCCATGCGCTACGGCTTCGGCGGACACTTAGAGAAAGGGGCCGGTAAATAACCCCATGAGGAAAGGAGATTTACGATGAGCAATACCCATTCCGACGCCCTGGTCTTCTTCGGAGCCACGGGCGATCTGGCCTACAAAAAGATTTTCCCGGCGCTGCAGGCCATGATCAAACGCGGTCACCTCGACGTGCCGGTCGTCGGCGTAGCCAAAGCTGGTTGGACCCTGGACCAGCTTCGGGCGCGGGCGCACGACAGCCTCGAGAAACACGGCGGCGTAGATCCCGTGGCATTCGACCGGCTGAGCCGCTTGCTGCGTTACGTGGACGGCGATTATTCCGACGCTGCCACCTTTCAGGCGATCCGCCAGGAAATGAAGGGCGCTGAACGGCCAGCCCACTACCTGGCCATCCCGCCCGCGCTGTTCGGGCTGGTCGTGGATCAGCTCGCTAAGACGACCTGTGCCGTGGAATCAGGGTGTGCCGAAGCCCGCGTCGTCGTGGAGAAGCCCTTCGGCCGCGACCTCGGCTCGGCGCAGGAGCTCAACCGGATCCTGCGCGCCGTCTTCCCCGAGTCGGCCATCTTCCGCATCGACCACTACTTGGGTAAGCGACCGGTCAACAACGTGGCGATCTTCCGTTTCGCCAACGCGTTCATGGAGCCGTTCTGGAACCGCAACTACATTGAGAGCGTGCAGATCACGATGGCCGAGGCATTCGGTGTCGAAGGGCGGGGGGCTTTCTACGACCAGACCGGCACCATTCGCGACGTGGTCCAAAACCACCTCTTCCAAATCCTGAGCCACCTCGCGATGGAACCCCCGGTGCGTACCGACAGTGATACCATTCGCGACGAGAAGGTGAAGGTGCTAAAGTCGATCCCGCCGCTGAAGGCGAACGATCTGGTCAGGGGGCAGTTCCGCGGCTACCGCCAGGAAAAGGGAGTGGCGCCGAATTCAGATGTGGAAACGTTTGCCGCGCTGCGACTGGAAGTCGATTCCTGGCGCTGGAAAGGGGTGCCGTTTTACATCCGCGCCGGAAAGAACTTGCCGGTGACCTGCACGGAGGTTCTCGCCCGGTTCCGAAAGCCTCCCACGGTCATCCCGGAGAGTGATCTGTCTCAGAACCATCTGCGTTTCCGGATCAGTCCCGAGATGACAATAGCCCTAAGCGCGACAGTCATGGCTCCCAGTGAGGTGTTGAAAGGTGAGACTGTCGAGATGGTGGCAAGCCATCATCCCCGTCCGGAGGAGATGGAAGCCTACGAGCGCGTGCTGGGCGACGCGATGGCGGGGGACGCCACCCTGTTTGCCCGGGAGGATTATGTGGAAGAGGCCTGGCGCATCGTCGACCCGCTGCTCGAGGCCGGCACTCCCGTCTACGAATACGAGAAAGGCAGCTGGGGCCCGGTTGAGGTAGATGAGCGAGTTTCGCCCCCCGGAGGCTGGTATAACCCGGCCGCGGCGGACCAAGAAGATTTCCGGGTCACCGCCCGAGCCGGCTGACAAGGCCAGCTTTGCATAAGACGGGCGTGAGAGGTCTGCGCACCCGGTGTGTGGATTGTCCGACGGATCCATCTGGAGGAACTCCATGAAGCTCGAAGTGTTTGATGATGCTGATTGCGTCGCGCGGGCGGCTGCGGCGGCCATCGCCGCAGAGGCCCGTGCGGCGATCGCTGCCCGAGGCCGCTTTGCCTTTGCCGTCAGTGGCGGTCACACCCCGTGGGTCATGCTGCGGGCGCTGCCAGGGGAAGATATCCCTTGGGCGGGTGTGCAGGTCTGTCAGATCGACGAGCGCCTGGCCCCCGACGGGCACCGGGACCGAAACCTCACCCACTTGCGCGAAAGCTTGCTTCAGCACGCCCCTTTGCGCCCGGAGCAGGTCCATGCCATGCCGGTGGAATCGTCTGATCTGGAAGCCGCAGCCAGGCAGTACGCCCTGGCTCTCCGGGACGTCGCAGGGTCTCCGCCGGTGCTCGACCTCGTCCACCTCGGTCTCGGTCCCGACGGCCACACGGCCTCCTTGGTGCCGGGCGATCGGGTGCTCGAGGTGACCGATGCCGACGTGGCCCTGACCGGAGCTTACCAGGGCAGGCGCCGGATGACGTTGACCTATCCCATCCTGAATCGCGCCCGGCGAGTCCTGTGGGTTGTGACCGGTATCGAGAAGGTGCAGATGCTCCGCCGCCTCTACGACGGTGATGTAACCATCCCTGCCGGGCAGGTGCAGCGCCAGCAGGCTTTGGTGCTGGCCGACGGCGAGGCGGCAGGACCGCTGGGCACTGAATACAAGCGTGGAGGATGACATGCGCGCGGAAATTGCCACGGAATCAAGGCGGGCTTGATTTGAAACGTCTACAGGTTGCCCCCTGGGCCACTCCAGATCTTGAAGGGGGTCGACCACAACGTCCCATCAGAAGTTGTGGCCATGAATCATAAAATTATGGGATTAGCGAGGAGAAAACCATGAGTACAACGCAACTTGCTCAACCAATGACAGAGATGGGAGTCGATCAGTTGTGCATTAATACCATCCGCACGCTTTCGATTGACGCGGTCCAGCAGGCCAAGTCTGGGCACCCCGGGACCCCGATGGCGCTCGCCCCTTTGGTCTACACCATCTGGAACCGCGTCATGCGCTTCGACCCGCAGGATCCGATCTGGCCTAACCGCGATCGGTTCGTGCTCTCGAACGGCCACGCCTCCATGCTGCTCTGGTCGGTACTCCATCTCACCAAGACACAGGCCGTGAATGCCGACTACGAGAGGCTGGGGCACCCCTCGGTGACCCTCGATGACATCCGCCGCTTTCGCCAGCTCGACTGCAAAGCCCCGGGACACCCGGAGTACCATTGGGTCTCGGGCGTCGAGACCACCACCGGCCCGCTCGGCCAAGGCGTGGCCACGAGCGTGGGGATGGCCATCGCTCGGAAGTGGCTCGCGGCCCGTTACAACCGGCTCGGGTTCGAGATCTTCGATTACAACATCTATGCGGTCTGCGGAGACGGCTGCATGATGGAGGGCATTGCGTCGGAAGCGGCGTCGCTGGCCGCCCACCTGGGCCTGGACAATCTCTGCTGGGTCTACGACAATAATCACATCACCATCGAAGGCAACACCCGCATCACCTTCACGGAGGACGTGGCGGGCCGGTTTTTGAGCTACGGATGGAACGTCCTACGGGGGGGCGACGCCAACGACACCGATCGCATCGAGCACGCCCTCGAAGTCTTCCGGAAGACGAAGGACCGGCCGACGTTCATCATCCTCGACAGTCATATCGGCTACGGTTCACCGCACAAGCAGGACACCGCCGAAGCGCACGGCGAGCCGCTCGGCGACGAGGAGGTCCGCCTTACCAAACGTAGCTACGGATGGCCCGACAACGAGAAATTCCTGGTACCCGGCGGCGTCTATGAGCACTTTGCCGCAGGGGTGGGCCTACGCGGCGCAATGGCTCGCCAGGAATGGACAAAGCTCTTCGACGCATACAGAGTCGCGTACCCCGAGCTCGCGGTCCAAATCGACCAGATGCTGCGACGCGAATTGCCGCTCGGGTGGGACCGCAACTTACCCGTGTTCCCTGCCGACCCAAAGGGCATGGCAGGGCGAGAAGCGTCGGGCAAGGTACTGAACGTCCTCGCACAGAATATCCCCTGGTTCCTGGGAGGCTCGGCCGACCTGGGGCCGTCGAACAAGACTCTCTTGACCTTTGAGGGCGCCGGAGATTTCCAGGCTGAGACGCCGGGCGGGAAGAACTTGCACTATGGCATCCGGGAACACGCCATGGGAGCGGTTGTGAACGGGCTCTCCCTCTCGAAGCTCCGGCCGTTCGGTGCGACCTTCTTTATCTTCAGTGATTACGCGCGGCCCACCATTCGGCTGTCGGCGCTAATGGAGCTGCCCACCCTTTTCGTGTTTACTCATGATGCCATGGGCGACGGAGAAGACGGCCCGACTCACCAGCCGGTAGAACACCTGGCATCGTTGCGCGCCATTCCGGGGCTGGTTACGTTACGGCCCGCCGACGCCAACGAGGTCGTCGAGGCCTATCGCTACGTCGTGCAATTACGCCACAAGCCTGCCGTGCTGGTGCTGTCGCGCCAAGCCCTGCCGACCCTGGACCGAAGCAGGTACGCAGCGGCTTCGGGTGTGGCGCACGGCGCTTACGTGTTGGCGGACGCCCCCGGCGGCAACCCCGAAGTAATCCTGATCGCCTCGGGCAGTGAAGCCAGTGTCGCCGTCAATGCGCACGAAGCTCTGCTCGCCCAGGGCATCCGCTCGCGAGTGGTGTCGATGCCGTCCTGGGATATCTTCGACCTCCAGACCCAGGAGTACCGGGACAGCGTACTGCCACCCAACGTAAAGGCCCGCGTCGCCGTCGAGCAGGCGTCCACTTTCGGCTGGGAGCGATACGTCGGCAGCTCCGGCCATGTGATCGGGATGAAGACTTTCGGAGCCTCGGCACCACTTAAGGAACTCCAGAGGAAATTCGGCTTTGAGCCAGACCGGGTGGTCGCGGCAGCCAAGGAGCAGTTGGGAAAGGCGTAAGCCCACTTCGGCAGATCGCAGAACACTCGCGCCGGCTTCAAGGAGAGGCCGGGGTCAGTTGTTATGGGAGTCCTGGCGGCGTACACTCGCAATGCCTGAAACAGGAGATAGTCACGGATGGTTATGAATTCCATCATTCTTTGCGTGAATAGCGGGTCCTCTTCCCTTAGTTAGGAGGCCTCACATGAGTGTCATCCTCGAGCAAGCCGGGGTCGAACCGATGTCCGCCACAGGGAACGATGCCGAGTGCCGGGGGCGGAGCTATCCTCTGGGAGCGACGGTCTTTCCTGGCGGCGTTAATTTCAGCGTATATTCCCGTGGAGCGGTCGCCGCGGAGTTGCTGCTCTTTGACCGGGAAGATGATACCCGGCCCACGCGCGTCATTCCGATCGACCCCGCGGCCAACCGTACCTACCATTACTGGCATGTCTTCGTACCGGGTGTGCAGCCGGGGCAGCTTTATGGGTATCGGGTCCAGGGGTCATTCGACCCCACGAGCGGGATACGGTTTGATCCTGCCAAGGTTCTCCTTGACCCATACGGGCGCGGCGTCGTTGTTCCCAAGAACTACAGCCGCGACGCTGCGCGCGTGGAAGGCGACAACGCCGCGACGGCGATGAAGAGCGTGGTGGTGGATCCACACGCATACGATTGGGAAGGCGACACACGGCTGCATCACCCCTCCTCCCGGACCATTATTTACGAGCTGCACGTGAGGGGTTTCACGCGCCATCCGAGTTCTGGGGTTCCGGAGAAAACATGCGGCACGTATGCCGGTTTGATCGAGAAGATCCCGTATCTCCGGCAACTCGGCATCACCGCCGTCGAACTGCTGCCGGTATTCCAGTTCGACGTCCAGGACGCCCCGCCCGGACGGGTCAACTACTGGGGATATGCGCCGATCTCATTCTTCGCGCCGCACCAAGGCTATAGCTCGGGTCGGGGTCCGCTCGACCCGGTGAACGAGTTTCGCGACATGGTGAAGGCGCTGCACCGGGCGGGCATCGAGGTCATTCTCGACGTTGTCTTCAATCATACCTCCGAAGGCGACCACCGCGGGCCGACGCTCTGTTTGCGGGGTCTGGACAATAACACTTACTATATCCTGGAACGAGACCGTTCGCGCTACGCCAATTTCAGCGGCACAGGGAACACCCTCAACGCCAATCATCCCGTCGTCCGCCGGATGATCGTGGACAGCCTCCGCTATTGGGTTGAGGCGATGCACGTGGACGGATTCCGGTTCGATCTGGCGTCGATCCTCGAGCGCGACGAGTCGGGCGATTTGCTGCCGAGCCCGCCGGTGCTGTGGGATATCGAGTCGGACCCGGCGCTCGCGGCCACGAAGCTGATTGCCGAGGCCTGGGATGCAGCGGGCCTGTACCAGGTAGGCAGCTTCATCGGAGACAGTTGGAGGGAGTGGAACGGGCGGTTCCGCGACGACGTCCGCAGCTTTTTCCGCGGCGACGAGGGTACGGTGGCACCCGTTGCCGACCGGTTGCTCGGCAGCCCCCAGATTTACGGTCATAAGGAACGCGAGGCTGAGGCGAGCGTGAACTTTGTGACGTGTCACGACGGCTTCACCCTTAATGACCTCGTCTCCTACAGCCAGAAGCACAACGTGCCCAACGGGGAAGACGGCCGGGATGGAGAAAACGACAACCGAAGCTGGAATTGGGGTGTCGAAGGTCCAAGCGATGACCCTGCGGTAGAGAAGCTGCGAAACCGGCAGGTGAAGAACTTTCTGACTGTGACAATGCTCTCGCTGGGTCTACCCATGATTTTGATGGGCGACGAGGTGCGGCGCACCCAGCAGGGCAATAACAACGCCTATTGTCACGACAATGAGACCAGTTGGTTTGACTGGACGCTGGTCTCGAAGCACGCGGATGTGCATCGGTTCGTTACACTGCTCAGCGCACGACGGCTGTTGCGAGACATGGAGCCGGAGCGAAAGCGCCTCAGTCTCAACCAGGTCCTCCGCAAGGCGAATAGAGCCTGGCACGGCGTCAAACTCGGGCAACCGGATTGGAGCCATGCTTCGCACAGCCTGGCATTCACCGCGGAGGCCCGAGGCGAGAACGTCTTGTTGCAGGTGATCCTGAATGCCTATTGGGAGCCACTCGAGTTCGAGCTGCCGCCGCCGGACCACCACAGTGGGGATGCATGGCGCCGATGGATCGACACTTCCCTCGACGCGCCGCACGACATTGCCGAATGGCAGACCGCACCCCTGGTTCCGGACCGAACCTATCGGGCTGGCCCCCGCTCAGTGGTCGTGCTCTTCGCCCGCGTAGAAGATGGGGCAAGCTCAAGCGGGTAATGAGGGTCAACACCGGTTCGAAGAATCGTCGGCGATGTTCTGTGGATAGACGCACTCGGTCCATAGTACTTGAGACCGCCACACAGGAGCCGCCCGCCGGGAGGTCTCGACAGAAATCTCGTGGCAGAGAGTATAAAACTTGAGACCGTTGAGCCAGCCATACCTCGAACGACGTTGGCCTGATGGGCATGTTTCATTCATTCCGTACAGGGTCCTAGTATGTTCAAATCTGATTTTCTTGTAAACCGGGTTCCTAAAGCTGTTTCGCGCTACGGGCTCGCTATCGTCAGTGTGGTCATGGCGCTCGGGATCACGCTATCCCTAGAGCCTTACAACACACTGCGGACGCCATTCCTTTACGCCGCCATTCTCATCACCACCTGGTTTGGCGGCATTGCTGCGGGATTGCTGGCTGTGGCACTGGCCACGTTAGCGCTAGGGTACTATTTCGGGTTTCCGTTCCACCGCAGCCAGGCTGCTGAGATCACCGATCTGCCATTGGTCGTCTCTTTCTTGTTGTTGGCCCTTCTCATCACCTGGGTAAGCGCAAAACGGAAGGGCATACAGGAGGCGCTCAAACAAAAGAACGAGGAACTACAACAGACCCTGCTCAAGCTGAAGGAAACTCAACAGGAACTGGTGATGCAGAGCAAGATGGCTTCCTTGGGTAGGCTGGTTGCAGGAGTCGCTCATGAAGTCAACAACCCCATCGGCGCAGTCAACAGCTCGGCAGATGTCTCTATTCGCTGCGTTGACCGGCTTTATCAACTTCTGGAAACTAGTCAAAGCTTGGACGAATTGAAAAATAACCATCAGTTTCGCCAGTGGCTCACCTTTTTGCGCGAGAACAATCAGACCATGATTACGGCAGGTAATCGAATCGCAAAAATCGTTCGGAGTCTGCAGAATTTTGCTCGCTTGGATGAAGCGGAACTGCAGGAAGCTGATCTTTACGAGGGTTTGGAAAGCACTCTGAGTCTAGTTCATCACGAAATTGAAAACAAGGCCACCGTCATCAGAGAATACGGAAAGGTCCCCCCAGTTCATTGTTATCCCCGCCAGTTGAATCAGGTGTTCATGAATCTCTTCATCAATGCCGCCCAGGCAATCGAGAAAGATGGGGTGGTCCGGATCAAGACCTTTTCGGACGGGACCTACGCTTACGTGAAAATCACCGACACCGGCAAGGGGATTCCTCCGGAGAACCTATCGAAGATTTTCGATCCCGGATTCACTACCAAAGGCGTAGGCGTTGGAACAGGTCTTGGACTTTCCATCTGCTATAACATCATCCGGAAGCACAAAGGAGAGATTCGGGTTAAAAGCCAGGTGGGAAGGGGAACTGAGTTCACTCTTAAATTGCCGATTCACGAGACGCGGAGTTGGAGCGGGGGTGCCTCAATTTCGACCACCTCCTCCGGAAGCGATCAGAGCCTGGCTTGACACAAAGCTCGGGCCGCAGGAAACACAACCCTTAACTTCAGGAGGACGAGTGCATATGGAAAGTGCCATTTTAGAGTCGTATCGCCGGTTTGAAATTCCAGGCATTGCCGAGGTCGTCGAGGGAAACGGCGCGCTGCCCAAAGCACGCATCACAACGCCCGAAGTTGTAGGGGAGATGTATCTGCACGGCGCGCACGTCACCTCCTGGAAGCCAGCGGGCGGGGAGGAAGTGCTCTTTCTCAGCTCCCAGTCGCGATGGGACGACGGCCACGCAATTCGTGGCGGCGTACCGGTCTGTTTCCCCTGGTTTGGAGGCAAGGTGGACGACCCCACAGCGCCGGCGCACGGGTTCGTCCGTACAAAGGCGTGGCAGCTCGAGTCGATAATGCAGGTCGGACGTGCCGTCACAGTCAGCATGTTCACCGAAAGCGATGAAAGTACGAGGAGGTGGTGGCCCGCCGAATTTCGTCTCGTCCATCGGGCCACGTTCGGTCGAGAGCTTAGCCTTGAGCTTGTGGTAACGAATACCGGGAGAACATCGCTGCAGTTTGAGGAGGCCCTGCATGCGTACCATAGAGTGGGGAATGTCGAAAAGGCGCGGGTGCGGGGGCTAGATACGCTCCAATATTTGGATAAGACGGACTCCAATCGGAAAAAGATGCAGCAGGGTGCGCTCGTGATCGTCTCAGAAACCGATCGCGTATACTTGAACACTGGGGAGTATGTCGAACTGGAAGATCCTGTCTTACGTCGTCGTACCCACGTGACGAAGGAGAATTCACGCACGACCGTCGTGTGGAACCCGTGGGTGCAGAAGGCACGGGCCTTGTCAGACTTGGGGGATGACGAATGGACGCAGATGATCTGTATCGAAACGAGCAACGTGGCTGATTTCGCTTTGGATTTGGCACCCGGTGAGCAACACACAATGGGGGCGATGGTCAGAATTGCCGATTCCTAAACTAAAATTCGTCCAGACCTTCGGGCTCGTCTCGAAGCTCAACTGGCAGAACCTGACCGGAGTGTGGAAAATAGGCAGGCGTCCCAGATCTCGTGAATCGCACTGACCCGACTGGCGAAACTTTCGAGAGGGGCAACTCTCACAGCAACAAGTGATGGCAGTTCGATTCCAGGCGTTCCTTTCCCTGCACCGCAGAATCGAAAACTTAGCGACTTCTTTGCACAGAGATCTACGGCATTCCATGACATACGTCGTCGATGATCTCAGAACACTGAAGGATTTGAGGAAGTAATGCCCGTAGGCAGCGTACTTCATCCCACGCGGCGCAATATCTTCGGTAATCACAAATCAAACACAACAACTCGGTCCACCACTCGGGCGGGCCGATCAGCCGTTCCCGGGCACAGCACGGACGAGAAACAAGAAACTCAAGCCGCGCTAGCCATCAGTTCTTTGAGACGAGCGATGGCACGCGAGTGCAACTGCGAGATGCGCGGCTCGGAGACGCCGAGCTCGGCACCGAGGTCCATGAACTTGACGCCGCGGAAGTAGTGAGAAGAGACGATGTGACGCTCGCGCTCGGGCAGCAGCTCGACGGCCTTGGCCAGCGTCTCCTGCGTGAACTTCGCGGC
>Ga0170475_129060983_pt1 | contig 22247 bp, 17 predicted proteins | sample Soicark_Litter_5_FD_111474 | JGI IMG/M metagenome (GOLD analysis project Ga0170475, IMG submission 111474) | Avena fatua rhizosphere microbial communities from Hopland, California, USA. Combined Assembly of 48 SPs
CTGGCCCGCTGGGGCTGGACGCACCGCGTGGACCCCCGCTTGTCCGAACTCGATTTCGGCACCTGGGATGGTCGCCGGTGGGAAACGATCGGTGCAGCCGAACTCGATGCCTGGTGCGCTGCCTTCGCTTCGCATGCCCCTGGTGGCGGCGAATCGGTGACCGCGCTCATGGTCCGTTGCGCAGCTTTCATGCAGGACCACCCGGACGCATGGGTGGTGGGCCATGCCGGCTGGATCCACGCGGCCGACCGGGTGGTGCGCGGGCTGCTGCCACCCGGGACGGCAGCCGAGTGGCCTTCGCCCGTCGGTTATGGCCGGACCTGGCGCGCCAGCAGTTCTCGCGGCGCCGAATCGCAGTAACGCAGCACCTGACACCGCTCGCACAGCGGGCGCCGCGCCTGGCACACATAGCGGCCGTGCAGGATCAGCCAGTGGTGGGCATCCACCAGGTATTCGGCCGGCACCCGCTTCATCAGTTTCAATTCCACCTAGAGCGGCGTCTTGCCGGTAGCAAGCCCCGTACGGTTGCCCACGCGAAAGATGTGTGTGTCGACCGCCATCGTGGCTTCGCCGAAGGCGACGTTGAGCACCACGTTGGCCGTCTTGCGGCCCACCCCCGGCAACGCCTCCAGGGCCTCGCGGGTGCGCGGCACCTGGCCGCCATGCTGCTCGACGAGGATCCGGCACGTCGCCATCAGGTTCTTGGCCTTCGTGCGAAAGAGGCCGATGGTCTTGATGTGTTCCGTCACGGCCTCCAGACCGAGGTCCAGCATCTTCTGGGGCGTGTTGGCGCGGGGAAAGAGCCGACGTGTGGCCTTGTTGACGCCCACGTCGGTCGCCTGCGCCGACAGCAGCACCGCGGCCAGCAGCTCGAACACGTTGGTGTACTCGAGCTCCGTGTTGGGTTGGGGATTGGCCGCCTTCAGCGTGGCAAAGAAGGGGCCGATGTCTTCAATTTTCATGGGCCCTCATTGTGGCCCGGTTCGCTTGGCGCGTCAGCCGGCGCGGCGTGCGCGCGCCCGGGCCATCGCGGCCTCGATGACGGCCCGTTTCGCATCGAGCGCCGCGGGTTCCTCGATGCGCGAGGCGGCTGGCAGGTCCGCGAGTTTGGCCACCGACTTGCGGGCCAGGCGGTCATCGTTCTCCGCGCGATCGCGCTTGAGGCGCATGCGGTGAAAGCCGAACCGCTCGCGCGCCTCGTCGGCTTGCGGCGGTGTCCAGGCAGCCCAGGCCGTGCGGTTCGGCGTGGCGTCGACGAGCGAAATGCAGTCCACCGGGCAAACCGGCACGCACAGCTCGCAGCCAGTGCACAGCGCATCGACCACGGTGTGCATGCGCTTGGCCGCGCCGACAATGCTGTCCACCGGGCAAGCCTTGAGGCAAAGCGTGCATCCGATGCACCACGCCTCGTCGATCACGGCCAACAGGCGAGGCCCCTCGCGGCCGTTCGCGGGGTTCAGCGGCGTGGCGGGTCGCCCCGTGAGCCGCGCCAGCCGCTCGACCCCTTCGGCGCCTCCGGGCGGGCACTGGTTGATGTCGGCCACCCCCTGCGCGATCGCCCCTGCATAGCTGCGGCAATCGGGGTAGCCGCAGCGGGTGCACTGCGTTTGGGGCAGGGCGCGATCGAGGGCGTCGGTCAGGTCGGCAACAGCGGGCACGGTGGTCAGCCTGCCGGCTTACCCGTGATGGGCTTGGCAGTCTTTGCGGTGCTCTCGGCCTTGGCAGCGGCCACAGGAACCGTGACCGAAGACGACCGCGACAGGCGCTTGCTCCCGCTTGACGGGCCTTGGTGGCTGGCGATGAAATCGCGCAGCTGGGGATAGCAGTACTCGCGCCAGCGCCGGCCGGAGAAAATGCCGTAGTGCCCCGCACCCTGGACGTCGTAGTGGAACTGCCGCGACGGCGGAATGCCCGAGCACAGGTCGTGCGCTGCACGTGTCTGGCCGGCGCCCGAGATGTCGTCGAGTTCGCCTTCGATGGTGAGCAGTGCGGTGGTCTTGATGTCCTGCGGCCGGACGAGTTGGCCGTTCACTTCCCATGTGCCGTTGACGAGCGAGAAGTCCTGGAACACCGTGTAGATCGTGTCCAGGTAGTACTCGGCCGGCATGTCCAGCACGGCGTTGTATTCGTCGTAGAACGCACGATGGAATTCGGCGCTCTCATCCTCGCCCCGCATCAGGTCCATGAAATAGTCGTAGTGGGACGTCAAATGGCGATCCGGGTTCATGGCGATGAACCCAGTGTGCTGCAGGAAGCCCGGATACACCCGGCGGCCGCCGCCTGGGTAGTTCATCGGAACGCGGTAGATCACGTTGTTCTCGAACCACTCGTAGCTCTTGTTCATCGCCAGGTTGTTCACCGCGGTGGGCGACTTGCGGGCGTCGATGGGGCCGCCCATCATCGTCATCGTGCGCGGCGTGAATTCTCCGTTGCTGGCCAGCAGGGAAATGGCCGCGAGCACTGGCACCGTGGGCTGGCACACCGAGATCACGTTGACCTCTGGCCCGACGTGGCGAATGAATTCCTGCACGTAGGCCACGTAGTCGTCGAGGTGGAAGGCACCTTCCTCCACCGGAACCATGCGGGCGTCGGTCCAGTCGGTGATGAAGACCTTGTGGTCGATCAGCAACTGGCGGACGGTTTCCCTCAGCAACGTGCTGTGATGGCCCGAGAGCGGCGCCACGACCAGCACGGAGGGCTGGTCCTTCATGCGGGTGAGCAAGTCGATGTCGTCGGTGAAGCGCTTGAAGCGCAGCAGGCGGCAGAACGGCTTGACGACCGCCACTTGTTCCTGCACCGCCACGTCAATGCCATTGACCTTCACCGAAGTGATCCCGAACTCGGGCTTTTCATACTCCTTGGCCAACCGGTGCATCAGGTCGAGCGCTGCGGAGATGCGGGTGGCCAGGGGCGTGTGAGCGAACGGCGAAAGCGGGTGGCTATAGAGCTTGGACGATGCAGACGCGAATTCGGAGAACGGGCTCAGCATGGCCCGTTGGGCCTCATAGAGCTGGTACAGCATGGGCGTGATCCTTTTGGCGAGAGCCATCTGCGCTTCATTGTGCGACGCACCATTCTAGGCAGTTGCCCGTCATCTTGCTGCATTCCGGAAAACGGCAGCCACCGGAATGAGGCAGAAATTCGCGCCCCGAACCCCTGAACCAGGGTCAACCCGGATAAACCGGATGACCCTGGAGCGGTCAGCTCACCTTCGCGATGGCGGCCACCACGGCGTCGATGTTCTTGCTGTTCAGCGCGGCCACGCAGATGCGGCCCGAATCGACGCCGTAGATGCCGAATTCGCTGCGCAGGCGCTGCATCTGGGCCTGGTTCAGGCCCGAATAGCTGAACATGCCCTTTTGTTGCGTGATGAAACTCATGTCTTGCTTGACCCCGGCAGCCTTGAGCTTGTCCTGCAGTGCCACGCGCATCTGCTTGATGCGCACGCGCATGGCCGCAAGTTCCTCTTCCCACATTGCCCGCAGTGCCGGCGTGGTGAGCACCGTGGCCACCACCTGCGCACCGTGGGTGGGGGGGTTCGAGTAGTTCGTGCGGATCACGATCTTCAACTGGCTCAGCACGCGGCTGGCCTCGTCCTTCGACTGGCAGGCCACGCTCAGGCCGCCGACGCGCTCGCCATAGAGCGAGAAGCTCTTCGAGAACGACGTGGAGACGAAGAAATCGAGGCCCGCGTCAACGAACTGCTGGACTGCCGCGCCATCTTCCAGGATGCCTTCGCCGAAGCCCTGGTAGGCCATGTCGAGGAACGCCACGAGGCCGCGGGCCTTGACGGCAGCGACCGCCTGGGCCCACTGGGCCGGCGTGATGTCATAGCCGGTGGGGTTGTGGCAGCACGCATGCAGCACCACGATCGTGCCGGCTGCGGCGGCGTTCAGCGCAGCCAGCATGCCATCGAAGTTCACGCCGCGGCGCTCGGCGTCATAGTATGGGTACGTCGCAACGGTGAAGCCCGCATTGGTGAACAGCGCGCGGTGATTTTCCCAGCTGGGGTCGCTGATCAGCACCGTGGCGCCGGGATTCAGGCGCTTCAGGAAATCGGCGCCGATCTTCAACCCGCCGGTGCCACCCACGGCCTGCACCGTGGCCACGCGGCCGTCGGTGACGATGGCGCTGTCGGCGCCGAACACGAGGCCTTGCACGGCCTTGTCATAGGCAGCGATGCCGTCGATGGGCAAGTAGCCCCGCGGCTTGGCCGACTCGACCAATTGCCGTTCCGCTTCCTGGACGCACTTGAGCAGCGGCAGCTTCCCGTTGTCGTCGTAGTACACGCCCACGCCCAAGTTCACCTTGGCCGGGTTGGGGTCGGCATTGAATTGCTCGTTCAGGCCCAGGATGGGGTCGCGCGGAGCCATTTCGACGGCAGTGAACAGCGAGGTCATGGGAGACAGTCCTTGTCAGTAGAGCAAATTTGGGTTTTGGGCTACCCTGCGCGATTGGCCTGCGAAAATTCCCGTCGCGGGATAACCCCCAGGATTTTATCTGCCATGGCCGGACCTTCCGACTCGACAGCCGATTTGACGGTGGCATCTGCCGCCCAGGGCGACACCGTCACGTTCCCGGATTCGCCGTTCCAGCTCTTCCAGCCGTACCTTCCGGCAGGCGACCAGCCCGCTGCCATCGACCAATTGGTCGACGGCATCGGCGACGGGTTGACCTTCCAGACGCTGCTGGGCGTCACGGGCTCCGGCAAGACGTTCACGATGGCCAACGTGATCGCCCGGCTTGGCAGGCCGGCCATCGTGTTCGCACCGAACAAGACACTGGCCGCCCAGCTCTACAGCGAGTTCCGGGAGTTCTTTCCGAAGAACGCGGTGGAGTACTTCGTCAGCTACTACGACTACTACCAACCCGAGGCCTACGTGCCGCAGCGCGATCTGTTCATCGAGAAGGACAGCGCGATCAACGAGCACATCGAGCAGATGCGGCTGAGCGCCACGAAAAGCTTGCTCGAGCGGCGCGACGTGGTGATCGTGGCCACCGTGTCGGCCATCTACGGCATCGGCAACCCGAGTGACTATCACCGCATGGTGATGACCGTGCGCACCGGCGACAAGATGGACCAGCGCGACGTGATCGCGCAACTCATCCGCATGCAGTACCACCGCAACGAAGCCGACTTCTCGCGTGGCACGTTCCGCGTGCGAGGCGACACGATCGACGTGTTCCCGGCCGAACACTCGGAACTGGCGCTTCGCATCGAGCTGTTCGATGACGAGATCGAAACGCTGCAGCTTTTCGATCCGCTGACCGGCCGCATCCGCCAGAAGATCGTGCGATTTACCGTGTACCCGTCGAGCCACTACGTCACGCCACGCGACCGGGTGCTGGCCGCGGTGGACACCATCAAGATCGAACTGCGCGATCGCCTGGCCGAGCTCGTGGCGGCCGGCAAGCTGGTGGAGGCGCAGCGCATCGAACAGCGCACGCGCTTCGACCTCGAAATGCTGCAGGAGATTGGCCATTGCAAGGGCATCGAGAACTACACGCGCCACCTGTCGGGTGCCGCCCCTGGCGAGCCGCCGTCCACGCTCGTCGATTACCTCCCGGGTGATGCCGTGATGTTCCTCGATGAAAGCCACGTGATGATGGGCCAGCTCGGCGGCATGTACAACGGGGACCGCTCGCGCAAGACCACGCTCGTCGAATACGGCTTTCGCCTGCCGTCGGCGCTGGACAACCGGCCGCTCAAGCTCGAAGAGTTCGAGAAGAAGATGCGCCAGGTGGTGTTCGTGTCCGCCACGCCGGCCGACTACGAGAAAACGCGGGCAGGCCAGGTGGTGGAGCAGGTGGTGCGGCCCACCGGCCTGGTAGATCCTATGGTGGAGGTACGCCCGGCCACGCACCAGGTGGACGACGTGTTGCAGGAAATCCGCATCCGCGTCGACAAGAACGAGCGCGTGCTGATCACCACGCTGACCAAGCGCATGGCCGAGCAACTGACCGACTACCTCACCGACAACGGCGTCAAGGTGCGCTACCTGCACAGCGACATCGATACCGTGGAACGCGTCGAGATCCTGCGCGACCTGCGTCTGGGTACGTTCGACGTGCTGGTGGGCATCAACCTGCTGCGGGAGGGGCTCGACATCCCCGAGGTGTCGCTCGTGGCCATCCTCGACGCCGACAAGGAGGGCTTCCTGCGGTCGGAACGCTCCCTGATACAGACCATCGGGCGCGCGGCACGCAACATCAATGGCCGCGCCATTCTTTATGCCGACCGCATGACCGATTCGATGGTGCGCGCCCTCGGCGAAACGGAACGCCGGCGCAACAAGCAGACCGAGCACAACCTGCAGAGGGGCATCACGCCGCGATCGGTTGCCAAACAGGTGCGAGATCTCATCGACGGTGTGTATTCGGAGAAATCAGCGAAAGAGGAACTCAAGGCGGCGCAAGTCGCAGCGGAAGTCGAAGCCATGTCCGAGAGGGACCTTGGCAAGCACATCAAGCAACTCGAAAAGCAGATGATGGAGCACGCCCGCAACCTCGAGTTCGAAAAGGCAGCGCGCGTGCGCGATCAACTTGCGCACCTGCGCGAGCAGGCCTTCGGGGCGTCGGTCGAGGATCACGTGCTTGCGCCAGCCGCGCCAGCGGTTCCTGCGCCGACCGTCAAGAAGGCAAGAAGGTAAGCCCGCGCCCATCCGGCGATCTGACGAACTGCGCTGGATTGCGCTCTTGTTCCTCGCATGGCCGTCCCAAGCTGTTTACCATCGTTCGCACCGTATGGATTCCGTTGGCGCGCATGAGGCCATCGGCCAAACCAGTCCAGTGGGGTGTTCCCGAAACTCGAAGGCAAATCGTTGTCGGATAAAAGAAAATTTGCGGTTCTCATGGTCTGCATGGGAAACATCTGCCGCTCGCCTACCGCTGAGGCGGTGCTGCGCCACAAAATCGACGCCCTGGGGCTGGAGAACCTCGTGGAAGTGGACTCCGCCGGCACGCACGCCGGTTGGCACGCAAACCAACCGCCGGACCCGCGGGCCGTCGCCGCGGCCCGCCTGCGCGGCTACGACCTCACGGCGCTGCGCGCCCGATCGCTGACCCCGAACGACTTCGAGCGCTTTGACCTGATCCTCGCAATGGACGACGACAACCACGCGGCTCTCGTGGACAAGTGCGACCCCTTGCACCGCACCAAGCTCGGTCGCCTCACGGAGTACGGGCACCAGAAAGCTCGCGAAATCCCGGACCCGTACTACGGCCCACCGAGCGGGTTCGGCCGGGTCCTCGACCTGGTCGAGCACGCCTGCGACGGCCTCGTCGCGCACGTCGCGACGCAAGTCCCTCGGCGGTAAGGGGAACTTCCCGACCAGAAGCCGACCGAAAAAGTAGGCTTCATGTATACTTGAGTAACGCCGTCGGAATAACACCGGGGGTTTTCCCGCTATAACAGCGGGCGCTCGACAAGCGTGAAGTTACCCATTGATCGCTTTCGTTGATTGTCTTGCCCCCGGGCATCAGGAGGAATCCATGCGACTGACCACCAAAGGCCGTTTTGCCGTTACCGCCATGATCGATCTCGCCCTGCGCGAGAACACGGGGCCCGTGGCCCTGGCTGCGATCAGCGCGCGCCAGCAGATCTCGTTGTCCTATCTGGAACAGCTCTTCGGCAAATTGCGCCGCCACGAACTCGTGGAAAGCACGCGGGGCCCGGGTGGCGGTTACGCCCTGGGCCGCAAGTCCGAGGAAATCACGGTGGCCGACATCATCGTTGCCGTCGATGAACCGATCGACGCCACAGGCTGCAGTGGCAAGGAAAACTGCATGGGCGAGGACACCGGAAAGTGCATGACGCACGACCTGTGGGCAAGCCTGAACTCCAAGATGATCGAGTACCTCGATTCCATTTCGCTGCGCAAGCTCGTCGACGAGCAGCTCGCCAAGGGCGTGTCCATCGAGGAGCACCCGGTCAAGCGGGCCATCTCCACCCAACCCGTCGTCAAGCCCATCAAGATCACCGCGCCCAATTCGGTGTTTGCGCTCGGCACAGCCTTTTCGAAGTAAGTCTTTTTCCCGCAATTGCCATGGACATGACTCCGCACTTCCCGATCTACATGGACTACGGTGCCACCAGCCCCGTGGACCAGCGCGTCGTCGACGCGATGATTCCCTGGTTGCGCGAACACTTCGGCAACCCGGCGTCGCGCAGCCACGCGTGGGGTTGGGAGGCGGAGGCCATCGTCGAGCGATCGCGTGAACAGGTGGCGGCACTCATCGGTGCCGACCCCCGTGAAATCGTGTGGACTTCCGGCGCCACGGAATCCAATAACCTGGCCATCAAGGGCGCTGCGCAGTTCTACAAGACGCGTGGCAAGCACCTGGTCACCGTGAAGACCGAGCACAAGGCCGTGCTCGACACCATGCGCGAACTCGAGCGCCAGGGCTTCGAGGTGACCTACCTTGACGTGCAGGAAGACGGCCTGCTGGATCTGGAGGCGTTCAAGGCCGCCCTGCGGCCCGACACCATCCTTGCGTCGGTCATGTTCGTGAACAACGAGATCGGCGTGATCCAGGACGTCGCGGCCATTGGCGCGCTCTGCCGCGAGCGGGGCATCATCTTCCACGTCGATGCGGCCCAGGCCACCGGCAAGGTCGAGATCGACCTCGCGAAGCTGCCCATCGACTTGATGAGCCTCGCATCGCACAAGACCTACGGCCCCAAGGGCATCGGCGCCCTGTATGTGCGTCGCAAGCCGCGTGTGCGCATCGAAGCGCAGATGCATGGTGGCGGCCATGAGCGCGGCATGCGCTCCGGCACCCTCGCCACGCACCAGATCGTCGGCATGGGCGAGGCCTTCCGCATCGCCCGCGAAGAGATGGGTGTCGAGAACGAACGCATTCGCATGCTGCAGCAGCGCCTCATCAAGGGCTTGTCCAGCATCGAACAGACATTCCTGAACGGCCACGCCGACAAGCGTGTGCCGCACAACGTCAACATGTCCTTCAACTTTGTCGAGGGCGAGTCATTGATCATGGGAATCAAGGGCATTGCGGTGTCCTCCGGTTCGGCCTGCACCTCGGCCAGCCTCGAGCCCAGTTACGTGCTGCGTGCCTTGGGCCGCAGCGACGAACTTGCGCATTCCAGCCTGCGCATGACCATTGGGCGGTTCAGCACGGTCGAGGAAATCGACTATGTGATCACCACCTTGAAGGACCGTGTGGCCAAGCTGCGCGAGCTTTCGCCTTTGTGGGAGATGTTCAAGGACGGTGTGGACATCAGCGCCATTCAGTGGGCTGCCCACTGATGCGGCGCAGGCCAAGCGACTTGAACGATTTGGAGAACTGAGATGGCATACAGCGAAAAGGTCGTCGACCACTACGAGAACCCGCGCAACGTGGGCTCGTTCGACAAAGGGGATGACACGGTGGGCACCGGCATGGTCGGCGCTCCGGCCTGCGGCGACGTGATGAAGCTGCAGATCAAGGTGAACCCGTCCACCGGGTTGATCGAAGACGCGAAGTTCAAGACATATGGCTGCGGTTCGGCCATCGCCTCGAGTTCACTCGTGACCGAATGGGTCAAGGGCAAATCACTCGATGAAGCGTTGACCATCAAGAACACGCACATCGCCGCCGAACTGGCGCTCCCTCCCGTCAAGATCCACTGCTCGATCCTGGCCGAGGACGCCATCAAGGCGGCCGTCGATGACTACCGCGCCAAGACCGGCTCGGCCGAAGCGGCGAAAGTGCACTGAACCATGGCAGTCTCGTTGAGCGAAGCAGCTGCGCGGCATGTGTCGCGGTACATCGCGAAACGCGGCAAGGGCGTGGGGGTGCGGCTGGGCGTCAAGACCACCGGCTGCTCGGGCCTCGCGTACAAGCTCGAATATGCCGATGACGTGGCGCCTGAAGACGTCGTGTTCGAGGGCCACGGCGTGAAGGTCCTGATCGACCCGAAGAGCCTGCCATACCTGGATGGCACCGAACTCGACTTCGTCCGCGAAGGCCTCAACGAAGGCTTCAAGTTCCACAACCCGCGCGAGAAAGACCGCTGCGGTTGCGGCGAATCCTTTCGAGTTTGACGGCACGCCATTGCATTTGCACGGCACCGAGGCGCGGCGGAGAGCCGCGCCTTTTCACGTCGGCGCGCCACCTGTACGGAAACCTCTTTTGCGATGAAGCTCGACAGCGACGATTTCGAATTGTTCGGGTTGACCCGCCGGTTCGAACAGGACCGCGCGGCGCTCGATGCGCGCTGGCGCCTGCTTCAAACGGAGGTGCACCCGGACCGGTTCGTCTCCGAAGGCGCTGCATCACAACGCGTGGCGATGCAGTGGGCGGTGCGTGTCAACGAAGCCTACCAGCGCCTGAAGGACCCACTGCGCCGCGCGGCGTACCTGTGCGAGCTCAACGGTGCCCCCATCGAGGCCGAGAACAACACCTCGATGCCGGCGAAGTTCCTCATTCAGCAAATGGAGTGGCGCGAATCCCTCGACGAGGCGGAGTCGCTGGCGGCCGTCGAGGCCCTGGGCGATGAAGTGGCAGGGCATCGCCAACAAGCGCTGACACAGCTCAAGGCACTCATCGATGTTCAACACGACTTCGCCCAGGCCGCACAACAGGTGAGAGGCCTCATGTTTGTGGAACGTTTTCTCGCCGACATCGATCGCCGCCTCGAGCGGCTGGGACAATAACGGCATGGCATTGCTTCAGATTTCAGAACCTGGGGGAGCCCCCGATCCTCACCAACGACGCATTGCCGTCGGCATTGACCTCGGCACCACGCATTCGCTGGTGGCCAGCATGCGAAACGGCGTGGCCGAATGCCTGCCTGATGGGGCCGGCCGCGTGATCCTGCCATCGGCTGTCCGGTACCTCGATCAGGGCCGCCGGCACATCGGACATGACGCGCTGAAGGAAGCCGCGGTCGATCCACGCAACACCATCGTGTCGGTCAAGCGGTTCATGGGCCGGGGCGTGGCTGACATCGCCGACCGTGACAAGCTGCCATACGACTTCGTCGAGGCACCTGGCATGGTGCAGATCCTCACCGTGGACGGCGTGAAGTCGCCGGTCGAAGTGTCGGCCGAAATTCTTGCCACGCTGCGCTATCGCGCGGAGGACACCTTTGCCGACGAATTGTTCGGTGCGGTCATCACGGTGCCCGCCTACTTCGACGATGCCCAGCGCCAGGCCACGAAAGACGCTGCCCAGCTGGCTGGCATCAACGTGCTGCGCCTGATCAACGAACCCACCGCGGCTGCCATTGCGTACGGGCTCGAAAACGGTTCGGAAGGCCTGTACGCCGTGTACGACCTCGGTGGCGGCACGTTCGACATCTCGCTGCTGCGCCTGTCGAAGGGGGTGTTCGAGGTGATCGCGGCCGGCGGCGATTCGGCTCTGGGCGGCGACGACTTCGACGCCGCACTCGCGGACTGGGCCTTGGCCCAAGCGGGGCTGGCGGTGGCCTCGCCGGAGGACAAGCGGGCGGTGCTCGTGGCCGCTCGCGCGGCGAAGGAGAAGCTCTCCGGCGCCGATCACGCCATGCTCGCATGCCCACTGACCGGCGGCGAGATGGCCGTGCGCATCACGCGCGATCAGTTCGAGGCGATCACCGAGCCGTTGCTCGCACGCACCGTGTCGGCCATGCGCAAGGTGTTGCGGGACGCGAAGGCCACGAAGGACGAAGTGGTCGGGGTCGTGATGGTGGGCGGTTCCACCCGCATGCCGAAAGTGCAGCATGCCGTCGGAGAATTCTTCGGCAAGACGCCTTTGACCAACCTGAATCCGGACGAGGTGGTGGCGCTCGGCGCCGCGTTGCAGGCCAATGCACTGGCCGGCAACGCCGGTGCGGACGAACTCCTGCTGCTCGATGTGATTCCCCTGTCGCTCGGCCTCGAGACGATGGGCGGGCTGGTCGAGCGCATCATTCCGCGCAACAGCACCATCCCCACCGCGCGCGCGCAGGACTTCACCACGTTCAAGGACGGCCAGACCGCCCTGGCGATCCACGTCGTGCAGGGCGAACGCGAGCTCATCAGTGATTGCCGCTCGCTGGCCCGTTTCGAGCTTCGCGGGATGCCGCCAATGGCGGCTGGTGCGGCGCGCATCCGCGTGACGTTCCAGGTGGATGCCGATGGCTTGCTGAGTGTGGCCGCGCGCGAGGAGACCTCGGGGGTGGAGGCCACCATCACGGTCAAGCCGAGCTACGGTCTGTCTGACGACGACATCGCCCGCATGCTCAAGGAAAGCTTCGCCACCGCCGAAGTGGACATGCAAGCGAGGGCGCTGCGCGAATCGCAGGTGGAAGCTGAGCGCATGCTGCTGGCCACCCGCGCCGCGCTGGACGCCGACGGCGACCTGCTCGATGCAAAGCACCGTGCCACCATCGACGCGCTGATGCAGGCGCTCGAGACCTTGCGCGCCGGCGAGGACCACCACGCCATCGATCGCGGCGTGGAAGCCCTGGCGAGCGGCACCGAAGCCTTTGCCGCCGAACGAATGAACCGCAGCCTGCGCCAGGCCCTCACGGGCAAGCGGGTCGAAGAAGTCTGAACATGCCCATCATCCGCATCCTGCCCCACGCCGAATACTGCCCGAACGGTGCTGAAATCAAGGCCGACACCGGCACCTCGGTGTGCGAGGCCATGCTCGAGAACGGCGTCAACATCGAGCACGCCTGCGACATGAGCTGCGCGTGCACCACGTGCCACGTCGTCGTGCGCGAAGGTTTCCAATCGCTCGGCGAGATGGAAGAGACCGAGGAAGACCTGCTCGACCGCGCGTGGGGCCTGGAGCCCAATTCGCGGCTGTCATGCCAGGCGATTCTCTCAACGAAGGACGTGGTGGTGGAAATCCCGAAGTACTCCATCAATCACGCGAAAGAGAATCACTGACGGCGGAGCGCGGCCTTTTTTCCGAGCCTTGCCGCCGCTCCAGAAGTCGAACGAGCGCATGCCAGCTGCCCCAGCCGAGCGCCACCATGGCAAGCACGAACAGCGCGTAAGCAACTCGCCAGTCGATGCCCTGGGTCATCATGCTGAACTCGGACATGCCGCCAATGCTTGCAATGAGGTTAAGCGGGAGGAAGATGATGCTGATCAGCGTCAGCTTCTTCAGCAGCACGCCGACGTTGTTGCTGATGATGGTGCCTCGCGCGTCCATCAGGCCTGAGACCACATCGCTGTAGATGCGCGCCTGCCGGGCGCATTGCTGGTTGTCGACCATGATGTCGTGCAGCTTCTCGACCTGCTCGGGGTTCAATCCGAGCCGCTGTGCGTGCGCATTCAGCTTGGCGAGCACGCCGCCATTGGCCTCGATGGCGTTGATGTAATAGATCAGGCTCTCGGCCAGTGCCAACATCTGCAACAGGTACTGGTTCGCCATCGAACCGGTGATCTTGGCACCCAGGTCCGACGTCAGCTGCTTGATCACCTTCAGGTGGCCAAGGTAGTGACGCACCGTGTGGTCCAGCATCTTCAGCAAGACATCGGCCGACGAGACGCAGCGCTTGAACTCCTTGCCGGTGAACGACAGGGCGTCCTCGCCGAGGATGACGATCAATCGGTGCTCGTGAAGGAACAGCCCCATCGAACCCACGTCGAAGCGCAGCTGTTCCGCGACCGAGACATTCTTGGGCTGTTTCCAGATGATCGAGGTGCAGTCGGGAGCGAACTCCACCCGCGAGATCTCATCCGCATCGAGCGCCGATTCCAGGTCGTGCGGGTCCAGCGACAGCTTTTCGGTGACCTCCCGCATTTCGTTTGCATCCGGTGCGGTGTAGACGAGGACGTCGACATGTTCCGGATCAGGGGCGGTGACCACGGCGCCAGCCGCGAGTGCGAAACCGAGTTTCATGTCTCTCTCCTGAGGCACCGCTTGCAATGCGCGCAGCGCGGCCAGCTTGACGCGTCTGGATGCATAGTGCAAGAATGTTGCGTCGTCATTTTTGGAGCCTCGTGCGTGGACAGTGCCAGTTCGATCAGCGATGTGAATCGTGCCCCTGCGGGCGCGGCACACCCGGCACCGTAGCCCAGGCTCTCTCTTCCTGGCTGCGCCGGTTCGCCGCGGCCAACCGCTCGTCTCTCGACGCGCGAGCCCCCGTTCACTTCATCCATCGCTGATGCCCGACCATCGCGCCGGTTTTTCGGCGCAGCGTCCGGGCGCGCCTGCACGTCTTGCACAAGGCCCTTCCTTGCGAAGGAGTCGTGTCATGAACTGCTACCGTGCGATGAACATCCCTGACAGGCCGGTGCATGAATCCGGTTCTGCAAGCAGCGACAGCACGCCGCTCGATTCCGCGCTCGTGCTCGATCGGACGGCGCTGTGGCCGACGCGTCGCATTCGCGCCGCCCTTTTGTCCCATCAAGCTGACGCGCCCTGCGCCCCACCAGGGACGCCGCAGCCCGGGGAGTAGTGCAGTGTTTCACGCCATGCGGCTTCATGGAGTCGCAGCCTTGCGTCCTTGACGGCGTTGGCCCGCGTACTTGCTCGACGTGTTGACCCGTCTACCGACGCGGCTGAACCGCGGCCTCGTCGACCTGCTGCCGCATCGTTGGAAGCCTGCGGAGTAGCCGCGCAACGGCATACCCGCTGTCAACATCACTTCGCGGGCTTGCAGGCTTCGAAGTCCAGAGGCGAGCATCGCTGCCGGCGTGCGCGTCATGGGTGCTGATTCCGTGACCACGGCCCCCGGGGCCGATTGAATGCGGCTTCATGCGCTGGCCTTCAGATGGCGTTTCACCAGATTCAGAATGGCTTCGGACTGGTACCGCTCGGCCAGCATGCGCAGCTGGGTGGTGAACGGTCGATACTGCTTCTCGTGTTCCGCCATCTGGTCGGCCCACTGCACGATGTCGTTCATGTTGCCCAAGCGCGCGAGATGAAGCAGGGCCTCCAACTTTTGTGCTGGCGGCACAAGCATCGGCCCGGCAGCATCCTGGTCCGAAACAGGCCTGGCTTTCGGTGTTTCGTAGGTCCAGTCGAGCTTCAGAAGGGTCGCGATCCGTGCCAGAAGTTTGTCCAGGTTGATCGGCTTGGGGAGAAAGGCATTGACCCCGGTGGCCAGGCTATCTTGCTCGTTGACGCCAGAAGCAGTGGCGGAAACCGCGATGATGGGTACGTCCTGAAAGCGGGGCAACCGGCGCAGGCGACGTGTGGCTTCGAGTCCGTCCATCTCCGGCATGACGAGGTCCATCAGGATCAAGTCCGGCTGCAGTGCTTGGGCTTTTTCCACTGCTTCGGAACCGTTTTCAGATGCGGTCATTTCGAAACCGATCTTGCCCAGCATGTCGCTCATCAGGGTTCGGTTCTCGGCCAAATCGTCTACGACCAGGACCTTCTTGCGCGGCCCTGCGTAGCCGCTCACAACCTGGTCCGCCTTTGCCGAAACGCCCATCCTCACGACTGGCAATTCCAGCTCAAACGAGAAGGTACTGCCTTGCCCGATTTGACTCCGGACCTGAATTTCGCCTCCCATCAGTCGCACAAACTGCCGGCTGATTGTCAGGCCCAGGCCGGTACCGCCATGGCGGCGCCGCAACTCGCCGACCTGCTCGAAGGGCTCGAAGATGGGTGCCAATTGCTCCTGGCTGATGCCGACGCCGGTGTCTTGTACATCGAAGCGCAGCCGCGAAGGTGACACGGCGCACACCCGCAGCGCGACCCGGCCGAAATCGGTGAACTTGACGGCATTGGACAACAAATTGAGCAGCACCTGGCGCAGCCGCTTTTCGTCAGCCACGATCCACTGGGGGACCTCCGGCGCGATCTCGCAGACAAACGCCAGGTCCTTCTGCGCCGCTTTCACGCCGACCATCTCGACGATGGTGCGGGCGAACGTGGGAAGCTGGAGCTCGGCCGGGTAGAGATCCATCTTGCCGGCTTCAATCTTGGCCATATCCAGGATGTCATTGATGAGCGTGAGCAGGTGATCGCCGCTTTGCCGGATCACGTTCACCCCTGCGAGTTGCCGCTCTCCCAGCGTCTTGTCGTGTTGCAGGATCTGGGCATAGCCCAGGATGCCGTTGAGCGGTGTGCGCAGCTCGTGGCTCATGTTGGCCAGGAACGCGCTCTTGGCCGCATTGGCGGCTTCGGCGCTCTTGCGGGCTGCCCGTTCGGCTTCTGCTTGCCGGCGTTCGGTGAGGTCGAGCACGAATGCCGCGCCGTGTTCTTGCGAGCCTTCGAAGAGGGTGGCGCCGATCAACACCGGGACCAGGCTGCCGTCCTTGCGGATGTATTCCTTCTCGTACGGCGTGCATCGGCCGGTTGCACGCAGTTCCGCCATTTTCTGTTCATCGACGGCGTGGTAGCTCTCCGGGGTGAGCAAGGTCCATTGCATTTTCCCGGACAGCTGATCGTCGCGGCTGTATCCGATCATGTGCAATAGCGCGTCGTTTGCGTCGCTCATGCCGCCGTGCAAATCGAAGAAAAAGATGCCAATGATGTTCGATTCGACCAGCTGCCGAATGCGCGCTTCCCGTTCGCGCAGCGCTTCCTCGGCCCGCTTGCGTTCGACGTTTTCCTGCTGCACATCGGTATAAAGTTGGGCATTTTCCAGCGAGATGGCGGCCTGGGAAGCCAGCAGTTCCATGACCGCCACCCGATCCGGGGTGAAGGCATGCGTGACGAGATTGTTTTCGAGATAGAGCACGCCGATCAGCGCCGACTGCCGAAGAATGGGCAGGCACAGCACAGACTTGGGATGCCGTTGCGCGAAGCAAGGGTCGGCTGAAAATGGGTGTTGTGCGGCCGCATCCATCAGCAGCACAGGCTCGCGGCTGCGCCGCACGTAATTGAGGATGGCGGCGGATAAGGATGTTCCCGGTGGCGTGTGAGGGGGATGCTGCTGCACCCGCACCGTCTTCTGTTCGACGTGCGCGTCGGCCGCCAGGTGCAAGGTTTCATCACGAACCAGCAGCAGGCAGCCGGTCTGGGCGCCGGCGTTCTCCAACATGATGCGCATCAGCGTGTCGATCACTTCGTCGAGCACGATCCGGCTGGAGATGGCTTGCGAGGCTTTGGTCACCGACAGCATATCGAGTCGGGTTTCGCCTTCGGCCGGCGTGTGCAGAGCGCGCATTGTGCGGGCCCGCAATTGCGGATAGCGCTCGTCGAGCTGGCGTACCTTGCCCTCGGCGCCCCAGCGCGCAAAGCAGCCGCGCGCCTGTTCCAGATATCCATTGCCGGGCGACACGAGTCCGCGTGCCAGATAGAAGCCTGCGGCCAGTTCGCTGGCGACGGCCTCGTTCTGGACGAAACCGTTCTCGCGGGCCGATTGAATGGCGTCTTCGTACAGGCGCATGGCCTCCAGGTCGCGCCCTTCGAGACGGGCAACCTCGGCCGACACCAGCACGAACTTGTCTTGGAACATGGGCGCACAGTGCTGCGCCCACTCGCGCAACTGTGCCTGATGTTCTGCCAGCAGCGCACGCCCCTCGCCCTGCGCGTCGGCGCATGCGCCCTCGTGGAGGGCTGCCACGACCAGCGCAGCGTAGTAATGGTATTCCAGCAAGAATATGGGATTGACGACCGATGTCCACAACAGCGCCTTCGTTTTCCGGAGCGCCACAAGGGCTGCCGCATGCTCTCCCGAAAGGAAGCATGCCTGCATCTTGAGGAGCCAGTACCGGCAAACTAATTGTTGAGTCCGGTCCTCGCCCAGTTTCGCCTCGAACGTCGCCTCGTCGAACGTGTTCTCGTCTGACTCGTCCCGTCCTGGCTGTGCGTCGAAGGAGGACAGTCGTGCGGTTCGGCCTTGCAGGCTGGCGATCATGCGCTGCTGGCTTACGATGAAGTCCACGCCATCCTGGTATTTCACCTTTCGCGCAAATGCCAAGCCTGTTTCCGACTCATGCCATGCGGCGTCGAGGGGAGCGCCTTGCAGGAGAAGTGCCGGGATGATATTGAGCCAGGCGTGACAAGCGTAGAAAAGACCGCCTGTCTCGCTCCCTGCTCGGACAGCCGCCACGAACAATGCGATCGCCACGCCGAGTGGTTGAGTCCACGAAGCATTGACCGCCGCAATGAGGTAAACATGTCCCTTGTAGGCAGTGAAATCATGCTTATCGACAAGGTCACCGCCGAGCTTGCTGAAACGATAGCCTTCGGCGTAGCGCTGGTAGGAGCCGCAGAGCATCCATCCGAAGCTGGCGCAAGCCCATGCGGATGCGCCGGCGATGCCGTGGCGCAGGCTCAGGCTCATCAGCCGGAAAATGAGCAGGGGAAACAACCGGGGGACAAGAAAGTATGTCGCAGGGGCAAGGGTCGCGATGATCTCCATGGCGGCCCGGACCTCCCGATCGGTCGCCAGCGGCAGGTCGATGAGGCTCTCTATCGGCCGCTCGCCAAGTGCTTGCCACACCTGCTCATACTCGCGCTGGACTTGGTCCGGGGTCGGATCCGCCGGCAGGTCGATGCCGAATCCGAGCAGGCACGCCAGGCCGCTTTCGATGGCTTGCGCGTGCTCCGTCTTGATCAGGTGCAAGTCGACTTTCAGACGGTAGACAGCTGCTCGGTCGAGCTGCGAGCTGGCATTGCGTAGCAGCGTGGCGATGAGCTGCTCGGCGGTGTCGAAGTTGCCTCTCAAGAATTCGCATTCCGCGCGTTCACGCCAGAGGTCAAACAGCAGTTCGTACCGGCTATGCCAATCCGCATCGTCGAACAAGGCCATGCCGGCTGCCAGATAACCGCACGCCGAGGCGTAGGCGACCGATGCCTTGGCCTTGCGCCCGACGTGCAGATCGATCCCGGCCACCCGCGTCTTTTCGTCCGGGTCGCTCAGCAGCGCGGCGCCCCGGTTGAACTGGGCCGCGACGTCGAACAGATGGGCATCGATCTCGTCTGCCGCCATGCACGCGACGAGCGTACGGCCGATGTGCAGGTGGACCTCGGCGCGACGCGTTTCAGGAATCTGCGCATAAGCGGCTTGCTGGATCCGGTCGTGCAGGAATTTGCCATGGCCGTCGGCGCACACGATCAGGTCTTCGCGCACCGCCGCCGACAGGCGTCGCCCGGTCTCATCCTGGGCGAGCCCGCTGACCAACGCGAGATGGCGCAGGTCGAATTTGTTGCCCATGCACGCGGCCAGTCGAAGCGTTTCCTGCGAAGACAGGGGCAGCCGCCGCAGCTTGCCGGCCATCAAGTCAGCCACGTTGTCGGCAAAATCCCGGTGCTTGATCAGGCCCAAGTCCCAGCGCCAGGCATGCTCTTTCGGATCGTGCCGCAGCACGCCCTCCTTGTGCAACGCGTCGAGGAACTGGGTGAAGAAGAACGGGTTGCCCTCGGTGCGCTCGAAGATCACGCGCGTGAGCGGTTCGCACGATGGCGATGGTGAATGCAGCGAGCCGGCCACCAGTTGGTTCAGCTGCGGGAGCGACAGCGGGGCGAGCCGGATGTCGATCACTGTGGCGCTGCTGTGGCGGAGCGAGTCCAGCGTGCCCGTCAGCGGATGGGCGGCGCTGACCTCGTTGTCGCGGTAGGCCACAATGAGCAGCACGAAACGGGTGTCCGGCTGGGTGAGCAAGTGTTCGATGAATTGCAGGCTGGCCGCATCGACCCACTGCACGTCGTCAAGGAACAGCGTCAATGGGTGTTCAGGGCTGCCAAACACCGTGAGGAATCGCTGAAACACCAGGCGGAAGCGGTTTTGCGCTTCGACCGGCGGCAGCGCCGCTACCGGCGCCTGTGGGCCGATGATGAGTTCCAGCTGCGGCAGGACGTCGACGATCAACTGGCCGCTGATGCCGACGGCAAGCTGAATCTGCCGCCGCCAGGCGGCGACACGCTCCTCGCTCTCGGCCAACAGTTGCTGCACCAGGTCGTGCAATGCCTGGGTGAGGGTGGCGTACGGAATATCGCGCTGGTACTGGTCGAACTTGCCGGCAATGAAGTAGCCCCTCTTTGCCACGATCGGTTGCTGCAATTCACTGACCAGGGAGGACTTGCCGATGCCCGAGTAGCCCGAGACGGTGACCAGCGCCGGATGGCCGGTGTCCGCCATGCGATCGAACGTGGCCAGCAGCGCCGCCCTTTCCCGACCCCGCCCGTACAGCTTGCGTGGAATGTAAAAACGATCGGACGCATCTTCGGTGCCGAGCGGAAACGAATCGATGTGTCCGCATGCCTGCCATTGCAGCAGGCACCGTTCGAGGTCGGCCTGCAGCCCGTGTGCGCTTTGATAGCGGTCTTCCGGCAACTTGGCCAGCAGTTTCATGACAATGTCGGAGACTGCTTCAGGAATCGGTGCAATCTTGCAGGCCGGTGGCGGCAAGCGTGCAATGTGGCAATGAGCCCATTCCAACGGGTCGCTGGCGGCAAACGGCAGCTCCCCTGTCAGCATGCGGTACAGCGTGATCCCCAGGGAATAGAAATCGGTCCGGTAGTCCACTGGACGATTCATGCGCCCGGTCTGCTCAGGTGATGCGTACGCCCAATCGCCAGGCAACCCGTTGCGCGGCATGGCGAGGTCCTGTGTCTCGAAGCTTGCCTGGCTGAGGTCCAGCAAGCGAAGCTGATGGTGCAGCGTGTCCAGCATGAAATTGGCCGGACGAATATCGCGATGAATGATTCGGGCGGCATGCAGGCCAGCCACGATGCCCGCGAGCCCGATGCCCAGGCGCAAGCAGGTCGGCACATCCATTCGGTGCTGATTCAGCCAGGGTTCGAGCGGCTCTCCGGCAAAGTCTGGCAGCACCATGAGGGGCCGCCCATCTTCGTTGACGAATGCGATGGGACGAATAAGCCCAGGAATATGCTGCGACTGAAGCGCAGCGTATTCGCGCTGAAAGCCGGCCAATTGCGCCGGCAGAATATCGTCGGCCGCGAGCCCCTTCAGGAGTACGGCGGTATCGTCTTTCAAGCATCGTGCACGATATAGATGCGAACCCGTCATCGTGCAAACTTGCTCAAGGACTTGATAGTGAGCAGTCATGGTCGCGATTCAGCCGAGCCCGTCTTCAATGGCCTCACTTTGTTTCTGCATGCCGCCGCAACCGGTAGATCGTTTCGCAGATGCTCTTCCGGGGACACAGAAATACGCTCTTGAGGACATTTGAAGCTACTTCCTATCTGCTGTGCAAAAACAACCCGGCTATAGGGACGCTACCACCAAAACGCTCACCAGGAAATGGATTGGCAACCTGAGCGGCTCGGGGCGCCCGCTGGTGCGACAGGATAACGGCGTGCATGCGCAGAGGCACGCTGGTTTGCCGCAATGCGGCAGCGGCAGCAGGACCGGGACCTGCGAGTTCGAAGCCCGCGAACAGGCAAGGGAAGACCGGACGCAGTCGACACGAACTTGACGGCTTGAGTTGGTTGAATGCGGTTATCCTCAACTCAACTTCAACATGAACAACGCGGCGCCGCTCGACCGACTCGAACAGGAAGTGGCGACCAACTCATCGCCTGAGTTCTGCTGATCGGCCAGTTGCCGCCTTTGTTGAAGCGGCAGGCGAAGGCGGTCATGGGCATCAGTCCGGCGCTGGCCTTCGGGCCGCTGGCCGGTGTGCCCATCTGACTGTGCGACCAAGGCCGCCATGCATTCCTATACACGCCGAGCTTGCGCCACCAGTTCGAGGCGACGGGAGTCCGGGTTGTTGAGCCCGTGCCGCCGATCGCCGCGGGCGCAAGCAGGATGGGCGAGGCTTTGTTCGAGCCAATGAACGAAGCCTGAGCGCGCAGCGCCATGCGGGTTGTGCGCGCCCGGGTGCGATGAAACGTGAAATCTCGGGAGGCGGGCCGAGCGCAGTGCCGTTGCGGTGGATTGCCCGTCCTTGTAGCTTTTCATCGTGCGGGCGAGGTCGTGAGCGCGCGTCCAGCTTGGCCTACGACGCCCAGGAATGCCGCGCTTCGCGCATGAAGATCTCCACCGTCTTCGGGCCCACGCCGTTGAATTCGAGCAAGCGCTGCCGGAGGTCCTGTGGCCCTTCGCTGCTTTCGTGAAGACGGCTCAGCTTGCCGCCGTACTCGTCGTTGAGCTTCTTGCACAGCTTGAGCAGGCGATCGGCCGTCGATTCGTCATAGCGAACATAGTGGCCTTCTCCCAGCATGTTGACGAGGTCCTGCCAGGAGTGGCGGCAAATCTTCTCAGGGCTGTCGAGCTTGTGCTTGTCCACGAGCACGTGGTACGCCTGCTCGGCCACGGATTGCTGGATGCGCTTGCCGAACAGAAAACTGGCCAGAAACCATTTGAACATCTCTCGATCGCCGCCGCGCTCGAGATCGATGCCCAAGTTCTTGGCTGTGACGTACCTTCTTGCCATGGCCGTTTTAAGCAATCGACGTTCCTC
>Ga0170475_110948302_pt1 | contig 22207 bp, 16 predicted proteins | sample Soicark_Litter_5_FD_111474 | JGI IMG/M metagenome (GOLD analysis project Ga0170475, IMG submission 111474) | Avena fatua rhizosphere microbial communities from Hopland, California, USA. Combined Assembly of 48 SPs
ATCGAGTTGAAGTTCCAGGTGCCTGCTGCCCGGCGTGCTGCCGTCGATGCGGCTGTGGCTGGGCGCGAGAAATCGCCCCGGATACGGCTTCAGGCGGCGTATTTCGATACGCCGGACCGGGCCTTGGCCCAGGCCGGGATGGCGCTTCGCATCCGTCGTGAGGGGCGGCGCGTGGTGCAGACGCTCAAGGGTCTGGGCAATGACGGCCTGACGCGCGCCGAGCACAACGTGGTGCTGCCGCCGAGTGGTGATCCCGAGGCCTTGCCCGATCCATCGCTGCACGCGGGAACGGCGGTGGGGGATCGCTTGATCGCTCTGCTGGCGAAGCGCAAGGGGCCGCCCCTGGCCATGCAATTCCGCACCGATATCCGTCGCCGCAGCCGGCAGCTTCGCACCCGGCAGGGTGTCGTCGAACTGGCCTTCGACGAGGGCGTGATCGTCGCTGGGGATCGCCGGCTGGCGGTGTGCGAACTGGAGATCGAACTGGTGCGCGGATCGCCACTGGCGGTGATCGCCACAGCCAGGCAATGGGTGCTGCGTCATGGGCTGTGGCTAGACACGCGCAGCAAGGCCGAGCGCGGGGACATGCTGTCGCGAGGCGAGTCGATGGCGCCGCAGCGCAAGGCGGGGAAGGTCCGGCTCTCGGAAGAGATGACCATGGACGACGCACTGCGGCGCATGCTGCTGTCCTGCCTCGATCAGATCGCCGTGAATTCGAGCCAGGTGGCGAGCGGCGAGTACGTCGATGAGCATGTGCATCAGTTGCGAATCGGCCTGCGGCGATTGCGCAGTGCCCTGCGTCTGGTCGATGTCGAGGCGGCGATGCCGGCTGTGACAGAGCAGGCGGCGATCCTGTTTCGGCGGCTGGGTGCGGCGAGGGATCGGGCGGCGGTGGCAGAACCGTTGGAGCAGGGGCTGCGCGAGGCCTTGGCTGCCAGCGGGCTCGAGTTCGACGCGCCGCGCTTGCCGTTGAGGGAAGAGGCGGACCCGACAGACATCGTCAGGTTCGGGCCGGCGCAGGTGTTGATCTTGGAGTTGTATGAGTGGACGCAGGGCGGGGGTGAGGGGGCGGACCTTCAAACCCGCGACATCCTCGTTAAAGGGCTCAAGCGCCTCCACCGCCAAGTCATCACCGACCTCAAGAATTTCGACACCTTGAAGGATGTCGCCCGCCACCGCTTGCGCAAACGCGCCAAGCGCCTGCGCTACGGCACCGAATTCGCTGCCTCATTCCTCGAAAAGCGCAAAGTCCGCCGCTACCTCGACGCCATGCAACAGATGCAAGACGCCCTCGGCGCCTACGTCGACGTCACTGTCGCGATGCAGGCCTACAAATCGCAAAGCGACAAAGACCCGCGCATCCTCTTCGCGCTGGGCTGGCTGGCTGCTCGAAAGAAGGCGCTCATCGCCGACATCCCTCGGATTGCCAAAGTCTTCCGTCAAGCGCCGCGCATCTGGAGGGACCGGTCCTAAGGATTTGGCCCGAAACAATTTCCCGTTTTGGACCAAATCCTAAGTTCGCTTCGCCAGGGCGGCGAGCAGCTTCTGATGAATCCCGCCGAAGCCGCCATTGCTCATGCACAGGATGTGATCGCCGGCTTGTGCTGCGGCAACCACTCGTGCAACGAGTTGGTCGATGCTGTCGGCCACGACCGCCTGTTCCCCCATGGGCCCAAGTGCCTGCGCTGCGTCCCAGCTCAGGCCGCCGCTGTGACAAAACGCCAGGTCAGCTTCTTCGAGCGACCAGGGCAATTGCGCCTTCATTGCGCCGAGCTTCATCGTGTTGGAGCGCGGCTCGAACACGGCAAGAATTCGCTGCCTCGGCTCATCGTGAGACGTTTGCTGCGCGTCGATCTTGCGGCGCAATCCATTGACGGTAGTGCGCATGGCCGTTGGGTGATGAGCGAAGTCGTCGTAGACGCGGATGTCGCCGCCGCCGACCTGCACGACACCGCGCAATTCCATGCGGCGGCGCACGTTTTCGAATCGCGCCAGCGCTGCCGCCGCGGCTTCCGGGGCGACCCCCACGTGCTCGGCGGCGGCGATGGCGGCCAGCGCATTCATCTGGTTGTGCTCGCCGATCTGCGACCACTCGACGCGCGCGATCTTTAGGCTGCCGCGCAACACGTCGAATGCATGCGGTTCGCCGCGTGCACGCAATTCGCCCGGCGCTTCCTTGCGCGCACCGAAGCGGACCACGTCGCTCCAGCAACCCATGGCCAGTACTCGCTGCAAGGCGTCTTCGCGCGCGTTCACAATGAGCCGCCCGCTGCCCGGGACTGTGCGCACGAGGTGGTGGAATTGACGCTCGATGGACGCAAGGTTTTCGAAGATGTCTGCGTGGTCGAACTCAAGGTTGTTGAGCACAGCGGTGCGTGGGCGGTAGTGCACGAACTTGCTGCGCTTGTCGAAGAAGGCAGTGTCGTATTCGTCGGCCTCGATGACGAAGGGCGTGCGTGCAACATCCGTGTTTCCGAGCCTGGCCGACACGCCGAAGTTCAATGGCACACCACCGATGAGGAAGCCAGGATGCAGCCCGGCTTGTTCGAGGACCCAGGTCAGCATCGCCGTGGTCGTGGTCTTGCCATGCGTGCCGGCGACCGCGAGGACGTGGCGACCATTCAGCACGTGGTCGGCGAGCCACTGCGGGCCGCTGACATAGGGCAGGCCTGCATCAAGGATGGCCTCCACCAACGTGTTGCCGCGACTCACGACATTGCCGACGACATAGAGATCAGGTTGGATCGCTAACTGATCGGCCGTATAGCCATCGATCAGTTCGATGCCCAGAGAGCGCAGTTGATCGCTCATGGGCGGATAAACGTTAGCGTCGCAGCCTGTCACCTTGTGGCCAGCCTCGCGTGCCAGCGCCGCGACGCCTCCCATGAAGGTGCCGCAGATACCCAAAATGTGAATGTGCATAAGCGAAGGATTCTAGTGTCGCGTCAAGCCACAAGTGTCGGTTGATCGCGCCGCTGTCGGAGCGCAATGCAAGGCGCGCCGACGAGTCATGGCCGTCGCTATGGCGAGGAGGCGCAACGCCGCAATGCGCTTCGAGAGCAAGCGAGCAGCCGGCATTTGTGGCTTGACGCGACACTAGGAGCCGCCGGGTTGCGGCTCTGTTCAGCGCAGCACTTTGCGTGCCGACTCCACAGTTGCCGTGATGTCTTCGGCGGTGTGCGCGGAACTGACGAAGCCTGCTTCGTAGAGAGCTGGCGCGAAATACACCCCATCGTCGAGCATGCCGTGGAAAAAGCGGTTGAAGCGCTCCTTGTCGGTCGCCATCACCTGTCCGTAGTTCTGGGCCAGTGTGTCGGCGAAGAAGAAGCCGAACATGCCGCCCTGGCTGTCTCCTGTCATGGGGATGCCGGCCTCCTTGGCGACACCAAGCAGGCCGGATACGAGCGACTGGGTTCGCGCCGACAGTGCGTCGAAGAAACCGGGCTTTTGAATCTGTCGCAAGGTTTCGAGGCCGCAGGCCGTGGCCACCGGGTTGCCGGACAGCGTCCCGGCCTGGTAGACCGATCCGAGCGGCGCCAGCATCTCCATCACGGCACGCTTGGCGCCAAAGGCCGCGAGCGGCATGCCGCCGCCGATGACCTTGCCGAAGACGCTCATGTCAGGTTCGAAGCCAGGGATTTCCTTGGCGTACAGGCTCTGCGCGCCATGCAGCGCGACGCGGAACCCCGTCATCACTTCGTCGAACATCAGCAGCGTCCCGTGCCGTGTGCACAGTTCGCGCAGTCGCTTCATAAAAGGCACGCCGGCTCGCACGAAGTTCATATTGCCGGCGATGGGCTCGATCACCACGCAAGCGATGTCAGCCGCGTGCAGCTTGAAGAGTTCTTCGAGCTGTTCGAGGTTGTTGTACTCAAGCACCAGGGTGTGCTGCACTACCTCGGCGGGCACGCCAGCGGAGGTCGGGTTGCCAAAGGTCGCGAGGCCTGAGCCCGCCTTCACGAGCAGCGAATCGGCGTGGCCGTGATAGCAGCCTTCGAACTTGACGATCTTGTTGCGGCCGGTTGCCCCGCGCGCGAGGCGCAGTGCACTCATCGCCGCCTCGGTGCCCGAACTCACCAGCCGCACCATGTCCATGCTGGGCACGAGCTTCAGGATCTCCTCGGCCAACTCCACCTCGCGCTCGGTCGGTGCACCGAAGGAAAACCCCTCGACCGCGGCCTTCTGCACCGCTTCGAGCACCGCAGGATGCCCGTGCCCGAGGATCATGGGCCCCCAGGACCCGATGTAGTCGATGTAGCGTTTGCCTTCAGCGTCGAAGATGTACGGCCCCTGGGCTCGCGCGATGAATCGCGGCGTACCGCCCACCGCGCGGAAGGCACGAACGGGAGAATTCACGCCGCCTGGAATGACTTTCTGGGCGCGCTCGAAGAGCGATTCGTTGCTCATGCTTTAGTGGATGTGACGCGTCCCGGGGATGTCGTCTTCCCCCGGCCCACCTTCGGTGCCAGATTCGCCTTCTTCATTTTCTTCACCGGGCGGGAGGGCCCAGAAGAAGCGGTCCGGAATGACGTTGCCCATGCCGGGGCGGAAGCCCGCGTCCAGGGCCTGGTCGAGGAAGGCGAGCGATTCGCCCACTGCCATGTGAAGCTCGCTGCCAGCCGCCAGCAGCGCGGCCAGTGCCGCAGACAGTGTGTCGCCGGCTCCCACGAAGCTCACCTCGAAACGCTCGAACTTCTCGCCGGTGATCGCCCCTTGTGCCGACGCCAGCACGTTGTCGAGGAATTGATCGGGCAGGGGAACGCTGGTGACCAGCACGAAGCGCGTTCCATGCTCGGAAGCAGCCCCGGCCAACTCGCGTGGCGATGCGGGCCGGTCGGCGTCCCATTCGGGCAGCAGGAAGTCAGTCAGGGTCTGGTGGCTTCCCACGAGCACCTCGGTTTGCGGCAGCACCAGCTCGCGGAAGGCGTCGAGGTAAGCCTGCTGCTCGTCCTCGTCCACCCAGGACAGGTTGGGCATGTAGGCTACCAGGGGCACGTCGGGATAGTCTGACAAAACTTCCGCCACCGCACTCACCCCCTCGGCTGAACCAAGGTAGCCCACCTTCCATGCGGCGATCGTCACGTCTTCGAGCACGCCGCGGGCTTGTTCGACGATCACTTCCGGGTCCAAGGCATGGTGATCGAACACCTCGGCGGTGTCGCGCATCACGACGGAGGTCACCACGGGCAGCGCATGCGCACCCATGGCCGCGATGGTGGCGACGTCGCCGGCAATCCCGCCTGCTCCGCTCGCTTCAGTGGCATTGAAGGTCATCACGCACGCGGGCGCGGGAGCTTCGGCGAGCGCTTCGGTACCGGAGTCGGCGGCGATGGGAGTGTCTGGAGTCATGGAGGGGGTTCGTGATACGCGACTAGCAAGACGAGAATTGCGTCCGTGGTGGCCTTGAGTGAAAGTCGACTTCACGAAATGTGTGAGGAAAGTTGCGTAGGTGACTAAAAACCCTTGGCTTTTTGTCGTTTTGCGTCGCTACAATTCGGCACCATTGTAGTGAAGCCTGACTAACAAAGTGACTGAATCACGAACCTGGATGTGCCTAATCTGTGGATGGATTTATGACGAGGCCGCCGGGGACCCGGAGCATGGTATTGCACCTGGAACATCGTGGGGCGCCATACCGATGAACTGGACATGTCCTGAGTGCGGCGCCCGCAAGGAAGACTTCGAAATGGTTCAGATCTGACCCTTCGCCCTTGGCCCAGGTTAGGCCAGGACGAAGGCCCGAGCACTGCGCATCACCTCAGAGGAGAAATCTCGGTGAGCAATGTAAGCCCAGCGGACGCTTCGGGCGTCAAGGTGCTGGTCATCGACGACAGCAACACGATCCGCCGCAGCGCGGAAATTTTTCTGAAGCAGGGCGGCTATCAAGTGCTTCTGGCCGAGGACGGCTTCGACGCCTTGTCCAAGGTCAACGACCACGAACCGGACCTGATTTTTTGCGACATTCTGATGCCACGGCTGGACGGCTACCAGACCTGCGCCATCATCAAACGCAACACCAAATTCGCGAACACGCCGGTGATCATGCTGTCGTCGAAAGACGGCCTTTTCGACAAGGCGCGCGGCCGTATGGTGGGCTCTCAGGACTATCTGACCAAGCCCTTCACCAAGGATCAACTTTTGCAAGCTGTGGAGCAGCATCGACGTGTGGCGTGACTGATTCCACGAGTGCCCGCGCATTGCGTGCTCCGAAGGCTCAGTTAGCCCTCGCTTGCGCCCTGAACGTGTGACACTCGCGACTCGCGACGATTGAAGGACGAGAGATGGCCATTAAGAACATACTTCTGGTAGACGATTCCAAGACCGAACTGCACTTCATGTCTGACTTGCTGGGCAAGCGCGGGTACAACGTGCGTACGGCTGAAAACGCCGATGACGCCTTGCGCAAGCTAGACGAAAACAAGCCCGACCTGATCTTGATGGACGTGGTGATGCCGGGGCAGAACGGCTTTCAGCTCACTCGCGCCATCACGCGCGATCCGCGTTTTTCGAACGTTCCGGTGATCATGTGCACGAGCAAGAATCAGGAGACGGACAAGGTCTGGGGCATGCGCCAAGGTGCTCGCGACTACATCGTGAAGCCCGTCGATGCCGACGAGCTGGTCGCCAAGATCAAGGCCTTCGACTGAGTCGATGTCCTGACGCTCGAGACACACACAAGAACGATCTGCCGAAGAAGCGAACCGATTTGCGATGGCCAACAAGGAAGCATTGCGAGAACTCCAGAGCCGGCTCGCCGAGCGGCTTCAAGCCGCTCGTACACAGCAGCAAGGCAAGTCTTGGCTCGCCGTCGAATGCAGTTCACGAGGATTCCTGTTTCCGCTAAAGGAAGCCGGCGAGATCTTCGCGATGGCACCCGTCGTGCCGGTGCCGCATTCGCACATCTGGTTTTTGGGCGTGGCCAACCTGCGCGGGCACTTGCACGGCGTGGTCGATCTGGCCGGATTTTTCGGAGTCAAAGCCGTCGAGCCGCTGCGCGAACAATCTCGGCTGGTGGCCTTCAATGCCTCACTCGATCTCAACTGCGCTCTGCTGGTGGACCGCTTGTTGGGCCTGCGCAGCGAACAGCAATTGACGGCGCAGACCGATGACACGACGGGGCCCAAGCCCCCGTTTGTCGGCGCACGCTACAAGGATCAACCCGGGCGCGTGTGGCAGGAGTTGAACCTCGCAGCGCTGGCAAATGACGAGGCGTTCTTGCGCATCGTGGGTTGATTTTCGGACGCAATTTTTTTTGGACGTGATTGCTCTTACCCGACTCTCTCCCAGGGGGAGAAGGGCGAGAAATGGGTCGCAGGGCGACTGATAGAGGATTGAGGACACTATGAGCTTCCTGAACAAGATCAAGGGCTGGGGTCAGGACCGCAACTCGGAGGCCGAGGTGACCACTCACCAGGACGCGCCGTTCGAATCTGCCTTCGACCATCGGCATGCCGACCTGCCGCTGCCGCGTGCGAGCCGCGCCGCTGCGCTCGATGCTGCGTCTTTCGAAGCAGCGGCCTCGCGCATGCGACCCGCCTTGGGGGGCGATTCGTCCATCATTACCGAGGCCGCGCCCTCCGAACTTGCCGACTTCGGCGAAACGCGTTTGCCCGGCGATGCCGCACAGGCGGAAGTCGGCAGCGGATTGCCGCTGGTCGGTCACCGCCCGGTCGCTCAGCAGCAGCGCATCCTGTTCGGCATGGTCGGCATCGGCCTGATCGGCCTTGTGGTCGTGACGGTCGCGTCTCTCATTTTCGCCCACCGCGGCGCCGACCAGGTGGGTGCGTCGGGTCAGGCATTGATGCAGTCGCAACGACTCGCGAAGTCGGTGTCCCAGGCCTTGATCGGGAGCCCCCAGGCCTTCCCGGAAGTCCGCGAATCGACCGAAGTTCTCGCCAAAAGCGTGCGCGGCCTGAACAAGGGAAGCGACACGCTGGCTGCCGCGCCGAGTGCCGTGCAGGAGGCAATAGAGCCGGTCCTGCCGCTCGTCGACCGCGCCGAAAAGAACGCCAATACCGTGATCGCGCAGCAGAAGATCCTGACGCAGGTGGGACAGGCGCTTCGCACCATCAACCGCCAGTCGTCAGACCTGTTGGAAACGGCGGAAACCATCTCCTCGCTCAAGCTGCAGCAGGAAGCCTCGCCGGCGGAGCTGTCCGCCGTGGGCCAGTTGGTGATGTTGACGCAGCGTATCGGCAAGTCGGCGAATGAATTCCTGACCATGGAAGGCGTGTCGCCGGAAGCCGTGTTCCTGCTGGGCAAGGACTTGAATTCCTTCCGCGAAATCGCCCAGGGGCTCGCCGACGGCAGCCAGGAATTGCGTCTGCCGGGCACCAAAGACCCGCAGACCAGGGAGCGTCTGGCCGCCCTGTTGAAGCAATACGAAGAGACCCGCACTCAAGCCGGCGCGATTCTCGGCAACCTGCAAGGCTTGGTGTCCGCCCGTGAAGCGCAGTCCGCGATCATTGCTGACAGCGAACCGCTGCGTAAGGGCCTCGAAGCCGTCCAGGAACGTCTGGGCAAGGAAACTGGCTTCAGCGCCCTGAGCGTGGCGGGTTTGATGCTGTTCGCACTCACCATGGCTGCTGGCGGCGCCGGGTTCCTGAGGCTGTACGTTCGAGACCAGGCCCAACGCGCTGCCCTCGCTGAACAGCAACGTCTCGAAGCCGAACGCCAAGAGCAGGAGGCCAAACGCGTGAACGACGCGAACCAGGCCGCCATTTTGCGATTGATGAACGAACTGCAGACGGTTGCTGAAGGTGACTTGACCCAACAAGCGACGGTGACGGAAGACATCACGGGCGCTATTGCCGACTCGGTTAACTACACCGTGGAAGAACTGCGAACCCTGGTGTCGCAGGTGCAAGGAACTGTGGGTCGCGTGACCGAAACGACGCAGCAGGTGGAAGCCACGTCGACCGAACTGCTTCGGCTTCTACCGAACAGCTGCGCGAAATTCGCGACACCGGCGAGTCGGTGCTGCAGATGGCAGGCCGAATCAACGAGGTGTCCGCACAAGCGCAGGAAACGGCCCAGGTGGCGCGCCAATCGCTGGATGCTGCCGAGTCCGGTCTGCGCGCCGTGCAGAACACCATCGGCGGCATGAACTCCATCCGCGACCAGATCCAGGAAACCTCGAAGCGAATCAAGCGCCTGGGCGAATCGTCGCAGGAGATCGGTGAAATCACCGAACTGATTTCGGACATTACGGAACAAACGAACGTGCTGGCCTTGAACGCTGCCATTCAAGCAGCATCCGCAGGTGAAGCCGGTCGAGGCTTCTCGGTGGTTGCGGAAGAAGTTCAGCGACTGGCCGAACGCTCCGGCGATGCGACGCGACAGATTGCGGCGCTGGTGAAAACCATTCAGACCGACACCCAAGACGCCGTGGCCGCCATGGAGCGTTCGACGCAGGGTGTGGTGGAAGGTACCCGACTGACTGACGCGGCCGGTACCGCACTGGGCGACATCGACCGAGTCTCGCGCCAGCTGGCCGACCTGATTGCGCAGATCTCGAACCAAGCGCTCTCTGAAGCACAGTCGGCCAACGTGGTGGCCGCCAACATCCAGCACATTTTCGCGGTGACGGAGCAGACCGGTGAAGGTACCCGCTCGACCGCGCAGATGGTGCGTGAACTGTCGAAAACCGCTGAAGAACTGAAGCAGTCGGTCGCGCGATTCAAGATCGATTAATTTTCCTGAGAGGCTGAGAGCCTTTCGATCATGCCCGCTCATCACGCCAGAAGGCGGCTGCTCGTCGTTGCAAATGCTCGCCATAGCCCGCGCTATGGCTGCGCTTTGCGCCTAGATCAGACGCCTTCTGGCGCGCTGCTCGGGCGCGCTCGAAAAACTCTCAGCCTCTGAGGCCAAAGGCGCGCCGACGCTGCAAAGACAGCCGCCGCGCTTTCTGCCAACTGAACACCAAGGGGCATCGATGGAAAGCACCCGCAATACCGAAGCGACCAGCGCGACTTCAGACGACCTCAGCGCCCTGGCCTGGGTCCATGACGAGCTCCGCCGCTCGCTCGATGCCGCGCACAAAGCGCTGCGCCGCTTCGTCAAGGAAGCCGAAGCATTGAGCGGCTCAGACGTGGATGCAGTTGACCCGTCTGTATTGCGGATCGCGCGGCAGCAGATTCACCAAGGCGTGGGCGCTCTCGAGCTCATCGGACTGCCGGCGGCGGCCGCCGTCTTGCGTGCTTGTGAAGCCGCGGTGCAACGCTTCGTCGCCAAGCCCCACAAACTCAAGACCCAAGTCGTCGACGATCTCGAAAAGGCCTCCTTCGCGCTGCTCGACTACCTGTCGCGCATGCTGTCGGGCAAGGTCGTGTCGCCGCTCGCCATGTTCCCCCAGTATCGCGCCGTGCAGGAAGCCGCTGGCGCAGATCGCGTGCACCCGGCCGACCTGTGGGCCGTGGACTGGCGCTGGCGCGAAATGCCCCTCGCCGGTGATGTGACACCGCGCGAACCCGGCGCCGCCACCCGCAGTGCACTCGAGCAGCAAATGCTCGTGCTGATGCGTGGCCCATCGCCGGCAGCCGCCGCCCGCATGAGCGATCTGTGCGAAGGCCTTGCCAGCGGCAGCAAGTATCCGCACGCGGCCACCTTGTGGAAGCTGGCAGCGGCCATGTTCGAAGGCCAGGCCCAGGGCCTGCTGCAGCAAGACGTCTTCAGCAAGCGCGTTGCATCGCGGCTGCTCGCTCAACTGCGCATCGTCGAGCGCGGCGAGGAGGATGTGTCCGAGCGCCTCGCGCAAGACCTGCTGTTCTTCTGCGCGCAGGCGGCGTCTCCCGGAGACGGTCGCCATGCACCGCGCTTGGCGGCCGTGCGCCAAACTTACGGACTAGCGCACAACACACCGGTCGACTACACCGTCAGCGGCCTCGGCCGGTTCGATCCGGCGTGGATCGTCCAAGCGCGCAAGCGTGTCGGCGCCGCCAAGGAGTCGTGGTCGGCAGTGGCCGGCGGCGAAATGCACCGAATGGCCGGCTTGGCCGAGCAGTTCTCGCTCGTCGGCGATTCGCTCAGGCGCATCTTCCCGCAAGGCGAGAGCATGGCCACGGAGCTGATCCATGCCGTCGCGGTGACGCAAGCCAGCGGCACTGCGCCGAGCGCACCGCTTGCGATGGAAGTCGCCACGAGCTTGCTCTACGTGGAAGCCTCGATCGAAGACGCCGACTTCGACAATGCCGAACTGGGCCAGCGAGTTCACCGCCTTTCCGAGCGCATCGCCGCTGTTCGCGCGGGCGCCGCGCCCGAGGCACTCGAAGGCTGGATGGAGGACCTCTACCGCCGCGTGTCAGATCGCCAGACGATGGGCAGCGTGGTGCAGGAGCTTCGTGCGTCGCTGTCGGATGCCGAGAAGCTCATCGACCAGTTCTTCCGCAACCCGGCCGATCGCAACGTGCTGATCCCGGTGCCCAACCAGTTGACTGCGATGCGCGGTGTGCTGTCGGTGCTGGGCATGGACCAGGCGTCGACGGCACTCCTGCGCATGCGCGACGAGGTCGACGGCCTCATTTCGACCGAGATCGATCAGGAGCATGTTGGCCAGGCAGGGGTGTTTGAACGCCTCGCCGGCAACCTCGGCGCATTGGGCTTCCTCATCGACATGCTGAGCGTTCAGCCGCAGATGGCGAAATCGCTCTTTGTCTACGATGCCGAGACCGGCGCCCTGAACCCGGTGATGGGTCGCAGCGAGCATCGCTCAGTCACCGAACACACGGCTGCAGCTGCGGCCGCGGTCGAGCCGAGCCTGATCGAACAGGCGCAGCAACTCGCCCTCACTGCAGCACGCGATGACGTGTCCCTCGAAGACGTGTCGCGCGACCTCGAACGCCTGTCGCAGCATGCGCAGGCAGCCGACCAGCCTTCACTCGCGGCGACCGTATCGCACGCGCAGGCCGCGCTTCAACAGGCGGAAGGGGAAGGCGATGCTGTCAACATCGCAACCGTGCGCGACCAGATTTCCGAAGCGATGGTCGACTTCGTGATTACCGCGTCGGGCCCAATCGGACTCGACGAGCTTGCAGCGGTGTCGTTCCCCGTGGATGCGGCGGCGGATTCTGCTTTGGCCCCCGCTCCGGTGCCCGGTGTCACGGTCACACCGCCGGCGCCTGCGACTGTCGATCTTGCCGAAGACGACGAGATGCGCGAGATCTTCCTCGAGGAGGCTCGCGAAGTGGTCGACACGGCGAACGCTGCCTGCAACGAACTCGAAGAGATCCCTGGCGACGTCGGCTTGATGACCACGGTCCGGCGCGCGTTCCACACGCTCAAGGGCAGCTCGCGCATGGTGGGCCTGAAGCAGTTCGGCGACGCCGGCTGGGCCTGCGAACAGCTCTACAACACTCGTCTGGCCGATCAGAATCCGTCGGACGAAGGCCTGCTTGAATTCACCCGCTGGTCGCTCGGTTACCTGGGCGAGTGGATCGAAGAGATCGCCGAACGTCGCGAAGGCAACCGTGACCCGAAGTTGGTCGAGAAGGCAGCCCTGGCGATGCGCGAGCCGGGCTCGAAGATGCCGACGATGGGCCAATCTGCGCCCGTGGCGCCGGCCATCGCCGAGGTCGCTCCGGTAGAGGCAGATGCCGTCGCCGAGATGCACGGCGAGCCTGTGTTCGAGCTTCCGCAAGTCACGGAAACGATCGATCTGCTGGAAATTCCGGACGTCGACGATCAACCAATTCCGACGCCGCACGCCTTCGAACCGATGGCGCTTACTCTGCCGCCCAACCTGCCGACCGCGCAAGACCTCGAACTCGGCGCGCCGCCGGTTGCTCAGCGCGAGGCAGCAGCGCCGGTAGAACACGAGCTGTCTTTCGAGCTTGACCTGTCCAGCTTCGATGTGCCGGCGGCACCCGCAGTGGTGCCACCACAAGCCGACGAACTTGGTGTCGATACCCGCGAGCCATTGCTGTTCGATCCCTTCGAAGTGGCACAAACGGCGCCGCTGGGCTTGGGCGACACCGTCCGCTTCGAGCGCGCTGAGCCCGTGGATTCGATGGACTTCATCGACATCGACCTCGGCACGCATCTGGCGGCCAAGTCTGACGCACTCACCGAGGAACTGCAGCCCTCCGTCGACATTCCCGCCGACGAAGTCCTGAGCGAAGACTTGGTGCTGTCAGCGCATGAAGAGCCTGCCGTCGAACTCAAGCACGTCGCCGACGAGGCCGCGCCTGTCGCAAGGGAGCCCGCTGCCGACGGCGAGCAGGTCAAGATCGTCGGGCCGCTGCGCATCAGCATTCCGCTGTTCAACATCTTCCTCAACGAGGCGGACGAACTCTCCCGCCGCCTCACCACTGAAGTCGCCGAATGGGCGATGGAACTGCACCGCCCCGTGGGCGAATCGGCGATCGCGCTCGCGCATTCTCTCGCCGGCAATTCCGCCACAGTAGGCTTCTCCGATCTGTCGCAACTGTCGCGCAGTCTCGAACACGCACTGATGCGCGTCGACAAGATCGGTCAGGGGACGCACGACGAAGGCAGGCTTTTCGTCGACACATCCGAAGAGATTCGCCGTTTGCTGCATCAGTTCGCCGCCGGCTTCCTGAAGGAGCCGATCCCCGAGCTGCTCGAACGTCTCGCCGAGCATGAAGTGACGTCCGCACGCCGCCTCGACGCGGTGTCGGCCGAGATCGATGCGACGTCTGGGGACCAGTTCGAACCCGTCGCCGACTTGGCTCCTGCCCGCAACGAGCCGCAAGCCGTCGAGACGCATGACTTGGCTGAACTTGTCGAGGGCGCCGACCAGGCGGCCAACGAACCGGTGTCTGAGCTCGCGGCCAAAGCGCCGGTCGAGCCTGTCGAGTCGCAAGCGCATTCCGAGGTGTATGTCCACGCGGCCGATGAGCCGCATCACCCCCACCATGTCCCGGTTGACATCGTGATCGCCGAGGCGGAGCCCGAGCCTGCACTGCGCGCTGCCGATACGAACTTCGGCGTGCCCGACACGCACTTCGACCCATTGGAACTGGCGGAATTCAAGCCCCTCACTGAGCTGCCGGCCGAAGCCGTGCGCGCGGGAGCCCACGACGTCGAGGACGTGGACGAGGACATCGACGCGGTCGATGCGGTCGACGCCGATCTCTTCCCGATCTTCGAGGAAGAGGCGCAAGAACTGCTGCCCAAGCTCGAATCGCAACTGCGCGAATGGGCCCGCCAACCCGGCGAGACGAGCCATGCAGCAGGTTGCATGCGCACCTTGCACACGCTCAAGGGAGGCGCGCGCCTCGCAGGCGCAATGCGTCTTGGTGAAATGGCTCACCGACTCGAAACGGCCATCGAGGAACTGCTTGCGCAAGAGTCCCCCAACGGGGCTGACGTGGAAGCGCTGCACAACCGTTCGGACGCGTTGTCGCATACCTTCGAGGCCCTGCGTTCGCGCGATGCCGCGGCCTATGCCGATGCCGTTGCCACGACAGAACAGGCTGTGATCAAGACGGTGTTCGACGAGATGCCGGCTGTCGTGGAGCTTGAGCCGACCGTTGCTGCTGCGCCGGTGGCTGCGCCTGTCGTCTCCAAGGCCGAAGAGCCGGTCGCCATCGAGCCGCAGCCTGCGGCCGAAGCGCGCGCGCCGCTGACGCCGGTCACTCTGCCCGAGATCGACTGGGCGCGTTTCACCGGCCACGCGACAGCACCGAGGCAGGTGGCCGACCGTGCTGCTGCCTCTCAGTCCGCAGTGCGGGTGCGTGCACCTGTGCTCGACCGCCTTGTGAACCAGGCGGGGGAGGTGTCCATTACCCGCTCGCGTATCGAGGTGGAAGTCAACCAGATCAAGGGTTCTCTCACCGACCTGACCGACAACCTGGAGCGCCTGCGCCAGCAACTGCGCGACATCGAGCTGCAGGCCGAAACGCAGATGTCGTCGCGCCTCGAAGCGGCGAAGGCGCTGGCACAGTCCTTCGATCCGCTGGAATTCGACCGCTTCACGCGCTTCCAGGAGCTGACCCGCATGATGGCGGAGTCGGTGAACGACGTGGCCACAGTGCAGCGCACCTTGCAGCGCACGCTTGAAACGACGGAAGATGAACTGGTGGCGCAGGCCCGACTCACGCGCGACCTTCAGGACGACCTGTTGCGTACCCGCATGGTGGAGTTCGAAGGCCTGTCCGACCGCCTCTATCGCGTGGTGCGCCAGGCGGCGAAGGAGACTGGCAAGCAAGTGCGACTTGACATCGTCGGCGGCTCGATCGAAGTCGACCGCGGCGTACTGGACCGCATGACCGGCGCCTTCGAACACCTGCTGCGCAACAGCGTCACGCACGGCATCGAGTCGCCCGAGTCGCGCACGCAGGCCGGCAAGGACGCCACCGGTTCCATCGTGGTGTCGCTGACCCACGAAGGCAATGAAGTGGGCGTCGAATTCCGCGATGACGGTGCGGGCTTGAACCTGCAGCGAATCCGCGAGAAAGGCATCGCCGTCGGACTGCTTGAGGGGTCGCAAACCTACAGCGATGGCGAACTCGCGAACCTTATCTTCACGTCCGGTTTCTCGACGGCAGACAAGGTGACCGAACTTGCCGGACGCGGCGTCGGTATGGACGTGGTCCGTGCAGACGTGAGCGCGATGGGCGGACGCATCGAGACAGCGACCGCCGCGGGGCAAGGCACGAGCTTCAAACTGGTGTTGCCGCTGACGACGGCGGTGACGCAGGTGGTGATGCTTCGTGTCGGCGAGACCACGGTGGCCGTGCCGTCGACGCTGGTCGAAATCGTTCGACGCGCCAAGCCCGACGAAGTCGATCAGTCATACAACACCGGCCACTACACGGTGGGCGATCGTTCGCTGTCATTCTTCTGGCTCGGCTCGCTTCTGCAATTGAGCCCGCGCAGCACTGAAACGACTGGGCGCAGCCGCCAGATCGTCATCATCCGAAGCGCGCAGCAACGCATTGCCATTCACGTGGACGAAGTGCTGGGCAACCATGAAGTGGTCGTGAAGAACCTTGGGCCGCAGCTGTCGCGGATGCCGGGCCTTGTGGGCATGACGCTGCTGGCCTCCGGTGCCGTCGCGCTGATCTACAACCCGGTGGCATTGGCCACGCTGTATGGGCCGCAAGCCCGTGCCGCGACACTCGCGTCGCTGCATGCACCGACGCCCGAAATGGCACAGCCGGTGGTCGTTCAGTCGGCCCGTCCGGTTGCTCCGTTGGTGCTGGTGGTCGACGATTCGCTCACGGTGCGCCGCGTGACCCAGCGCCTGCTGGTTCGCGAAGGCTACCGTGTCACGCTGGCCAAGGACGGTCTGGATGCGCTGGAGCGCCTGGCGGAAGAAAAGCCGCACATGGTGCTGTCGGACATCGAGATGCCGCGCATGGACGGTTTCGACCTGGTGCGAAACATCCGCGGCGATGCCCGCCTGCGCGACCTGCCAGTGATCATGATCACCTCGCGCATTGCGCAGAAGCACCGAGACTACGCCGCCGAACTCGGTGTCGATCATTACCTCGGAAAACCGTACTCGGAAGAAGACCTGTTGGCCTTGATTGGACGCTACACCGCCAATACGCCAGCGGCGGTCTGACTCGTACCGTATGGAATCCCGGGATCGGTCCTTTCCGAAGGCGCCCCCCGGGATTTCATGCAAGGCTACGAACCCCGGCCTTTCACCACGGCGTATCGCGCCAGTGTCTTTGCCCTCGCTTCATGGTGGTTCACGATCGGCCTCGGGTAGTTCTCTCCCAGCTTGATCTCCGCCGCTGCCAACTCCAGCGGCGATGCGAGCCAGGGGGCATGGATTCGCGCGTCCGGCAGCGCGGCCAACTGCGGCAGATAGCGCCGAATGAACTTGCCGTGGGGGTCGAACTTCTCACTCTGGCTCACTGGGTTGAAAATACGGAAGTAGGGCTGCGCGTCGCAACCCGTCGATGCGGCCCACTGCCAACCGCCGTTGTTCGATGCGAGATCGAAGTCGATCAAATGATCAGCAAAGTAAGCCTCGCCCCGCCGCCAGTCGATGCCGAGGTCCTTCACGAGAAAGCTCGCTGTCACCATGCGCAAACGGTTGTGCATGTAACCCGTCTGGTTGATTTGCGCCATGGCCGCGTCCACAAGCGGATAACCAGTGCGACCCTCACACCACGCGGCGAAGAGCGCGTCGGCGTGCTTGCCGTGCTCCCAGCGGATCGCATCGTATTCGGGCTTGAAAGACGCGCCAACCACGTTCGGATGGTGATGCAACACCTGGTGATAGAAGTCGCGCCAGATCAACTCCGACAGCCACATGGCTGCGCCCTTTGATCCCGCCTGTGCACGCTCCAGGGCCTCGCGCGCCAAGTGCCGGACGGACACCGTGCCAAAGCGTAGATGGGCCGAGAGATAGCTCGGCCCCTTGATCGCAGGGAAGTCGCGCGCCTCTTCGTAGTCATCGATTCGTGCAAGGAAGTCGTCCAGCAGGACCTGCGCACCCGACATTCCCACCGGCAACTTCAATGAGTGCAGATTGGTAGGTTCAAACCCCATGCTCGCCAGCGAAGGTACGCGCCCCGTATTCCTCCTCGTATCCCCTTCCCAATCCTCAGGCCAGGTCGCCAGCGCGTCTCCATGCCTTTGCACCGGATAGGCCTTCAGATAGAACTCGTCCACCTTCTTCAGCCAGGCCGTCTTGTACGGCGTGAACACGCTGAACGACGACCCGCCCCCGGTCATCACCTCGTTGCGCTCGAACACCACATGATCTTTGCTGGTGTGAAACGAAATTCCCGCATCGGCAAGTGTCCCTCGCACTTTCGCGTCGCGCTCCAGGGCCGTAGGATCGTCGTCATGATTTGCGAACAACGCGTGAACGCGCAAGGCTTTTGCGAGCCGTGGAATTTCTTCCCGTGCCACCGCGTGCCGCACGATCAGTCCACCACTCCCGCCGTTTGGGCAGCGCGTCAGCGCTTGCAACTGCGTGTCCAACTCGGCCAAGCTGTCGACAATGAACTCGAGCCGCCGGTCCGCTTTCAAGCCGCGCGCGACCAGGGGATCGAGAATCTCGCGGTCCAGAACAAAGGCGCAATAAACCCGGCGGGCCGACTTCAGCCCGTGGTATAGCGCCGCATGATCGAACGTGCGCAAGTCGCGGCGAAACCAGACGAGTCCGGAGTCCAGGGGCTTTTCCATTTCCGGGGAGTCTGCCGCAGGAATAAAATGCACGCATGTCGTCCGGCGCAATCAACCTCACCAATCATTTCCTGATTGCCATGCCTGGTCTGGCTGGCGATACGTTCGCGGGCACTGTCATCTACCTGTGCGAGCACACAGAGAATGGCGCACTCGGCCTGGTCATCAACAAGCCCATCGACATCAAACTCAGGAACCTCTTCGAAAAAGTCGAGCTCACGCTGGATCGCGACGATCTTGCCGAAGCGCCGGTGTATTTTGGCGGCCCGGTTCAAACCGAGCGCGGCTTCGTCCTCCACGAGCGACTGGGCGACGACGGCGGCCACTACAACTCTTCGCTGAAAATTCCCGGCGGCCTGGAGATGACGACCAGCAAGGACGTCCTCGAAGCACTGTCCAACGGTGCCGGCCCGAAGAAGGTGCTCGTGACGCTGGGCTATAGCGGCTGGGGGGCGGGGCAGCTCGAGGACGAGATGCAGCGCAATAGCTGGATCAACGTCAGCGCAGCCCCTGAAATCATCTTCGACACACCGGTCGAGCAGCGTTATGACAAGGCGCTTTCCCTGCTCGGGATCGACGCACGCATGCTGTCGCAGGAGGCGGGGCACGCATGAGCGCATCGTCGCGCCCTACGCCCCCCACCGTCCACCGTTCATTTCTTGCTTTTGACTACGGCACCAAGCGTGTCGGCGTCGCCTCGGGCAACACGGTCACGTGCACTGCGCAACCGCTGCGAACCATTGCAGCCGAGGGCACGGCACGTTTTGAAGCAATCGGCAAACTCATCGCCGAGTGGAAACCCGATGCCCTGGTGGTGGGTGTCCCATTCCATCCCGACGGCGCGCCGCACGAGAATACCGAACGCGCCAAGCGCTTCGCCCGACAATTGCACGGCCGCTTCCATCTGACGGTGCATGAGGTGGACGAGCGTTACACCACGACGCAGGCGCAGGCGTCAGGCGCAGCGGACGTGGACGCAGCGTCAGCCGCCATCATCCTTGAACAATTCTTGAGAGATCTGCGATGAGTACCCTACATCTGGACGCAGAAGCGCTGTACCGCGACTTGGTCGGTGGCGTGCGTGGCCTGCTGCAACCCAATGCCGTACTCGTGGGCATCTGGTCCGGTGGAGCTTGGCTGGCCGAGCGATTGCAGCAAGACCTGAAGCTCGACGGCGAACCCGGCGTCATCTCCAGCGCTTTGCACCGTGACGATTTCGACAAGCGCGGCATGAGCGCGGGTTCCGGCCAGACGCGACTGCCATTCGAGATCGAGGGCCGCCACGTCGTGCTCATCGACGACGTGCTCTACACCGGCCGCACCACGCGCGCCGTCATCAACGAACTCTTCGACTTCGGACGCCCTGCGAGCGTCACGCTCGCCGTGCTCGTCGACCGTGGCGGCCGCGAACTGCCGATTCATCCGGCTTACTCGGCGGCGCGCATCAAGCTTCCGGCCGAATGCCGACTCTCCCTCGCGCGCGGCGATGCCGGGCGCTTCAGCTTCAACATCAAGGAAGGCGAGTGATGCTTTCGCGCCGCAACCCTCAGCTCAACAAGAACGGCGAGCTCATTCACTTGCTATCGATCGAAGGACTGCCGCGCGCGGTACTTCACCAGATTCTCGACACCGCAGGCACCTTCCTGAGTGTGAACGAACGTGAGGTGAAGAAAGTGCCGCTGCTGCGCGGCAAAAGCGTGTTCAACCTCTTCTTCGAGAACAGCACGAGAACACGCACGACCTTCGAGATCGCGGCCACGCGATTGAGTGCGGACGTGATCAACCTCGACATTGCACGTTCATCCACTGCCAAGGGCGAAAGTCTGCTCGACACCATAGCAAACCTTTCCGCAATGCAAGCCGACATGTTCGTGGTGCGTCACGGCGAGAGTGGTGCGCCCTACCTCATCGCGCAGCATTGCGCGCCCCATGTGCACGTCGTGAACGCAGGCGACGGGCGGCATGCCCACCCGACGCAGGGCCTGCTCGACATGTACACGATCAAGAACTACAAGCAGGACTTCACCAATCTCACGGTCGCGATCGTGGGCGACATCGTTCACTCGCGTGTCGCGCGCTCAGACATCCACGCGCTCACGACACTGGGCGTGCCCGAGGTGCGCGCCGTCGGGCCAAAGACGCTGGTGCCGGGACCTGAAGGACATGGGTGTGCGCGTGTGCCACGACATGGCCGAGGGTATCCGCGGTGCAGATGTGATCATCATGCTGCGCCTGCAGAACGAACGCATGAGCGGCGCGATGCTGCCGAGCGCCGGCGAGTTCTTCAAGAACTACGGCCTCACGCAAGAGAAGCTCGCGCTCGCCAAGCCCGACGCCATCGTGATGCACCCGGGGCCGATCAACCGCGGCGTGGAAATCGATTCGTCGGTGGCCGACGGCAGGCAGAGCGTGATCCTGCCGCAGGTCACTTTCGGCATCGCGGTGCGCATGGCGGTGATGTCGACCATCGCCGGAAACAACGCTTGAGGACCCTTCGACCTGTGCCATGCGAGACACCGGCGCGGGTATGCATTAACAGGCCCTAGGGCAATCGGACAACAGGAATGAAGATCCTCATCAAGAACGGCCGCGTCATCGATCCGGCCTCGGGCCGCGATGAAACCGCGGACATCGCGATCGCGGCCGGGCGCATTGTGTCGATCGGGCAGGTCAGTCCCGACTTTCATGCGAGTCGGAAGATCGACGCGACTGGCCTCGTCGTTGCGCCAGGCTTCGTCGATCTCGCCGTGCGATTGCGGGAACCGGGTCATGAGCACGAAGGCATGCTCGAAAGCGAGATGGCTGCGGCTGTCGCCGGCGGCGTGACAAGTCTTGTCTGCCTGCCCGACACCGACCCGGTGCTCGACGAGCCCGGTCTTGTCGAGATGCTCAAGTTCCGCGCGCGCAATTTGAACCAGGTCCATGTTTATCCGCTGGGCGCCCTGACCCGCAAGCTCGAAGGCGAAGTGCTGACCGAGATGGCTGAACTGACCGAAGCCGGCTGCGTCGGCTTCTCGCAGGCCGAAGTGCCGATCAACGACACGCTCGTCATGCATCGTGCGCTGCAATATGCGGCGACCTTCGGCTACACGACTTGGCTCAGGCCGCAAGACGGATTTCTCGGGAACGGTGTCGCCGCCAAGGGAGCGCTTGCCACGCGCATGGGCCTGTCGGGCGTGCCCGTGATCGCCGAGACCATTGCACTCAACACCATCTTCGAACTCGTTCGCGACACGCAAGCGCGGGTGCATTTGTGCCGCCTGAGCAGCGCTGCCGGAATCGAACTCGTGCGTCGCGCCAAGGCCGAGGGCCTGCCGATCACCTGCGACGTGAGTGTGAACCACCTGCATCTCACGGACGTGGACATCGGCTACTTCAACGCTGCCATGCGCCTCACACCGCCGTTGCGCCAGCAGCGTGATCGCGATGCCATTCGCGCCGGCCTGGCCGATGGCACCATCGATGCGCTTGTCAGCGACCACACGCCTGTCGATGAGGACATGAAGGCGCTGCCCTTCGCCGAGGCCGAGCCCGGTGCAACCGCGTTGGAACTTTTGCTGAGCCTCGCGTTGCAGTGGGGTGAAGAATGCGGTCTGCCGATTGCCCAGACGCTCTCGAAGATCACGAGCGCTCCAGTGCGAGTGCTCGGCGAATCGCTGGGTTCGCTGGCGTCGAGCGCCGGCAAGCTCGTGCAGGGCGGCGTGGCCGACCTTTGCATCTTCGCGCCCGACGAACGCTGGGCCGTGCAACCCGGCGCACTCAAGAGCCAGGGCAAGCACACGCCCTTCGCGGGTTATGAACTCTCGGGCAAGGTGAAGTGCACGGTGGTGTCAGGACATGTAGCGCACGAGGCGTTCTGAGACTTCTCATCGCCGGGTGGCGCATTGCAAGCGCGGTGTCGCACCTGCTGCATGGCGCCCTGATCTGCGCCTTTGTCTTTCCGTTCATCACGGCCGAGCAACAGCGCCAGCGTGTGGGCTGGTGGTCGGCAAGCATGCTTCGGCGCATGGGCATTGCACTGCACAGCGAGGGTGTGCCCCGCGGCACGGCGACGCTCTTGGTGGCCAATCACATCTCCTGGCTGGACATCCTCGCCATC
>Ga0170475_131427200_pt1 | contig 22206 bp, 22 predicted proteins | sample Soicark_Litter_5_FD_111474 | JGI IMG/M metagenome (GOLD analysis project Ga0170475, IMG submission 111474) | Avena fatua rhizosphere microbial communities from Hopland, California, USA. Combined Assembly of 48 SPs
AACGCCTCAGCGCCGATGATAGTGCGGATTCCCGTGTGAAAGTAGGACATCGTCAGGCTATTAATTGCAAAGCCCTCGTCTTGTGACGAGGGCTTTTGCCATTTTGAAAACGAATATTTATTCCATCGATCACGTTCATCGATGTAGTGGCCTTTGTCATCAGTATGCGTTTTCTAGGAACTCCTAGTTCTGTCGAGGGCAGTGTCCGTCGAACATGATTGTGCAAGCCGCACCACGTCGACGCTCTCCGGCACTCTAAATCATTGCCCGCGCAGTGCTCGACGCAGAATTTTGCCCACGTTGGTCTTTGGAAGATCCGGGCGAAATTCGATCTGACGAGGCCGCTTATAGGACGTGAAATTGTCCTTGCAGTAGGTGATCAGGGCCTGTTCGGTCAACGTGGGATCTCGGCGCACGACAAAGAGCTTCACCGCTTCTCCCGATCTCTCGTCCGGAACTCCGACCGCGGCACACTCGAGCACACCAGGGTGCAGCGCCACAACTTGCTCGATTTCGTTCGGATATACATTGAATCCGGACACGAGGATCATGTCCTTTTTGCGATCCACGATCGTGACGGAGCCTGCCTCGTCCATGAAACCGATGTCTCCTGACTTGAAAAAACCGTCGGCAGTCATCGCTTTCGCCGTTTCGTCAGGGTGGTTCCAGTAGCCGGCCATGACCTGGGGGCCACGAATACAAATCTCTCCCACCTCACCGAACGGCACATCATTGCCGCTGTCGTCGCGGATCGCGACGTCGGTCGAAGGGATTGGCAAACCGATGTTGCCGGTGAACTCGCCGTCGAGCCGGTTCACGGTGACAACTGGGGACGTTTCGGAAAGCCCGTACCCTTCGATTACCGGGCAGCCGGTGATCTTGAGCCACTTGTCCGCCGTGGCCTGCTGCACGGCCATGCCCCCGCCGTTCGAGATGACCAGCTGGGAGAAGTCGACCTGGCCAATGTCGGGCGAATTGGCGAGGGCGTTGAACAAGGTATTCACGGCCGGGAAAATATGGACCCGGTGTTTCTTGAGCACTTTGACGAACCCCGGAATGTCCCGCGGGTTGGCGATCAGCAGATTCATCATTCCACGGCGTATGCCCAGCATGTAGCAGGCCGTCAACGCAAAGATGTGGTAGAGCGGCAGTGCGCAGACCATCACCATTTGCCTGTCCCCCATTTGTTTCAGCACGGGCGTGAACCAAGCCTCGGTCTGCAGAATGTTGGCAACGATGTTGCGATGAAGGAGTGTGGCGCCTCGGGACAAGCCTGTCGTCCCTCCGGTATATTGGAGAAAGGCGACGCTGTCTGGCTTGAGGATGGGCCGTTTGAGCTGCAGTTCCCGGCCTTCTGACAACGCCATGTTGAATCTGGTGACCGTGCGTCCGTCACCTGCGGTGAGCTGGAATGTGGGCACCAGCTTGCGCATTTTGCGGACGACGAAGTTCACCAGCAGTCCCTTGGCACCCAGCATGTCGCCCATGGCAGCGAGCAACATGTGGCGGATGGCGGTGCGTCCGAGGACCTGTTCGAGCGTGGCGGCAAAGTTCTCGAGCACGATGATCGCTTCGGCACCTGAATCCTTCAACTGGTGCTCCAGTTCGCGTGCCGTATACAGGGGGTTCACATTGACCACCACCATGCCCGCGCGCAGGATGGCCGCGATGGCTACCATGTACTGCAGCACGTTGGGCATCATGATGGCCACGCGTGCACCGGGTGCGAGACCCTTGGCTTGCAGCCACGACGCCAAGGCGCGGGAGTCGCGATCAACGTCTTCGAACGTGATGACCGTATCCATGCTTTCGGCCGCCGGGCGCGTTGCATGCTTTTTGAACGACTCTTCGAGCAGATCGACAAGCGAGGGATAGGGCTTCCAGTCGATCTCGGCAGGAACGTCAGGCGGGTAACTCATCAGCCAGGGCTTGTGCATGGACAGGGCTCCAAAGGCGGACATGTTCAGATGCCGATGTTCGAAGGTTCATCGTGGCGAAGCTATGGTAGTTGCACAGCGATGCGGGGCCGACTCGTCGGGGCATTCGTCGCGAATCGCGAAACGGCAAAAGCAAAAAAAGCCCGGCAGCCTTTCGGCGCCGGGCTATTCAGGGCAATGCAGGATCAGGTCACCAGTCAGCGTCACTCCGCTTGGACTTCGTCGGAGCGATGGGATCGCCCATGTCGTCGTTCGCGGAGCGGCGACCCTTTGAAGCGGGACGGTCGGTGGCCGCCACCTGCGCGGTCTTGCGGGCAACGGCTTCGCGCAGCAGCAGGCCCCCGGGGGGCACCTGGTCGATGGCGATGGCCACGGCCTCGAGGTGTCCGTAAGATAGCGTGGGCGTGACCCGGTCGATCACGACCTCGCAACACGGCGCCTCGGTGCGACCGAGGGATTGGCCGGTCTGTGGGTCCCGCAGCTCGGCACCGAGTGCGACAACCTGGTACCGGCCACCCGTCTTCACGGCGTTCGCGCCCTGACTCAGGATGACCGAGTTGCCGTCGCGCGAAACGATGCTGACGGGGAAGCTGCTCGACATGATGGAAGCGACTGCCTGCTGCGCGATGGCGGCTTGCATGGCGGACAGCGTCTTGTTGCTGTCGACCGAAGCGCCCAGCGTGGTTGGCGCGGTGGCTGGCAACTGATCCTGAAGCGAGTTGGCCAGCAGCACCTGGCGCGTGGCCACGTTCACCAGTTTCTGTGAGACAGCCCAGCCGCCGGAGTAACTGACCAGTTCTCGATCGGTGGCGCGCAGCTCCCGGGTGTGACGCGCGTAGCCGAGCGAACGGATGCGACCGATCCAGATCAGGTCGGCGCTGAAGGCCTGACTCAGCTTGCCGAATTGGCTGTTCGGCGTGTCGCCGGCTTCCACCATGTCGAGTTCCTGCTGCACCTCAGCGTCGAACTCTCGGTCGAGCACGGCAAAGCGGCCGGACTGTGCCAGGGTTTCGAGGATCTTGCCTCGGATCTCTTGGGCGACTTGTGTCGCGGGTACCGACCGGCCACCCACGGTGAACGACTTGGCATCGAATCGGATGGGCGCCACGACCAGCTTGATTTTCTTGCTTTCGGCTTCGGGCGGCGTGTACTTGGCCACCTGGGCTTCAATCCACACTTTGTAGAGGCCGCTGGTGTCGGGCCCTTCGGCGCTTTCGAGCTTGAAGCCCGTGATTGCGCCCCGGGTCTGCTGCCGCATCACGTCGGCAAAACCGGTCGCGCGGATATTGACTTCACTGTACGGCGTGGCCGCGTCGAGCGCGAACTTGTATTGCTCAGTGTTCAGGTTCACGGTGCTGCCGTTGACCTGAAGGATCGCGGTGCGGATGGCGTCGTTGATGGCCGTCGCAAGCGATTTGCCGGTCCCCGGCGCCCGGGTGGCCTGCGTGCTGGTCTTGCCCACGTCCAAGCCTGCCACCATCGGTGGCGTCGGCGCCACCGTGGCGGACGTAGCAGATGCCACGGTGGCCGGCGCACTGGCGGCCGCCGCAGGGGTTTCGGACTTCGTGTTTTTCTGATCGCACGCACCGAGTACCAGGCACGCGCAAGCGAACATCAAATTGTGAAATTTCATCGACGAATCGCTCCGTGGTGCCGGTACACGATTGTGACGATCAGAGCGCCGCGGTGGCGTCGGACGGCACGGGGATGTCGTTGCTCTTCGCGTACGAGACCGCGGTGTTGAGCGTGTTCGACAGGTTCTTCATGTGGCCCGGGGTGCTGGTGACGATGTAGCGTCCAGCGTTAAGCTTGCTGGCGGCGCCGAGGGCGGCGGCCGCGCCACCACCGCTGATTGCGCTCTGGAAGGATGCAATGGGGCCCTTCAGGGAGGCGTACTTCGCGATGCCGCGGCCGAGCGTGCCGAGACCGTCGGTGAATTTCTTCTTACCGGCGGCGTCAAGCTTGACATTGCCCTCTTTGAGCTTCTCCTGGATTTCCTTCGACGCATCGCTCTGCATCGTCTCGGACTGCTCAAGGTTTTCCTTCGTGGCGCCGGCGCCCAGTGCGTCGCTGGTCGCTTGCAGTTGCGATGCGCGGTCCTTCAGGCCGACTGCATCGGCCATCATGGCCTGGGCACTCAGCACTTCCTTGTCGGCCGAGACGTAGGCGCGCACGAGTTGATCCTGCTGGGCGGCAGCATCGCCACCACCGGACGAGCTTGAACCGCCGCCGAGTGACGGAACCTTCGGCAATTGCGCCACGGACAGGGCCGGGGCAAGGAACAGGGCGGCAATGGCCAGGGCAACGGTTTTCTTGGCAATCATGGATGGAACTCCTTCAGCTTCAGTGGGAACGGTACAAAAAGATGTCAGGCGGCACGCTCAGCGCACACCGACGTTGTTGATCTGGCTCACGAGCTCACGTGCTGCGTTGTCGGCGGCAAGCTTCAGCGCGTTGGTCTGGGCAACGGCTTCCGTTGGCCCGGTGCCGGCGAACTGCACCGGCCCGACGGATGACACGATGCGCGGGAAACGGGAGTTCAGGTCGAGAATCTTGCCGGAGACCGTCACGTAGACACGCATCAGGCCGGTAGCCGGATCGACGTCCTTGGTGCCCACGTCCAGCGTGCCCAGCGCGAGGTACGGGATCTCGGCGTTCTTCAGGCCCTGGGCTGTGTTGCGCAGCGTCTCAGGGCTGAGGTCATTGCCAGTTTCATAGTCGCGTTCGATCGACTTCACGCTCAGCAGACCTTTGGATTGCGGTTCGACGTAAGCGGCTTCAACAACGTCGAAGCCTGCCTTTGCGAAGACGCCGGTGAATTGCGAGTTGAGGCTTTGCGCGGGGATCAGGCGCCAGGTGCTGTCGTCGGACTTTTGCGTGGTGCTGCCGCCGGTCTCGGTGGTCAGCGAACGCGAGGAGGAGGCAGTGACGGAACGGTCCACGGCGGCGTTGGTCTTGACGCTGCCGCGGCCCACGCGTTCGGACTCGGAGGTCTTCTCGCGGCCTTGCACGCTGTCGGAACCGTCGGCGCGCACTTCGGCGCGTTGCACGACGCGCGCGTCGTAGCTCTTCACGGATGCCACTTGGCGGGCCATGAACACGAAGGTCAGCGGGGACTTGTTCCCAGCCGGCGTTGCGCCGATGGCCGAATTGGCCTTGAGCGTGTTGCGCAGACGTGCCACGTTCAACTCAATGCGGACGACGGCGTTGTACTGCTTCTTGTCCGGCATATCCTGGTCGCTGATCAGCGTGGCGCTGAGCACGAACTTCTCCAAGTTTTCGAGAACCTTGTCGCGGACATTGTCGAAGTTGGCGCTTTCCGAGTCACCGCTTTCAGCGTAATAACGTTCGACGGCCTTGACCTGAGCCTCGCGGAACGCCTTGTTCTTGTCTTCGGGCGTGAGTTTCTTGGCGTAGGTGATGGTCGCCGAGCCCTTGGCGTTTTCGACCTGTGCCAGCGCGAACTGCGTGCTGAAAGCCAGCAGCGCAAGCAGGAGGGTGCGGATTATTTGCATGATTGGAGTACTGTCTTGGTGGCGGAAATCTGGGCGTTGATGTCGGAGGTGGGCGTGGCGGCCGATTTGATCCACGGATCGTCCTTGCCGCCGAGCACCGCAGTGAGCTTGCCGAACAGCCCGCGCACCGAATCGGCGTACGCGGGGAAGTCGTCGATCTCGCTTTGCGTGACGGGCACGAGCTTGACCTCGCCGTTCTTGAACTTGGAATCTAGGTAAGCGCGGCCTGACACCGGCTCGACGAGCTTGAGGTCGACGTACGTGCCGTAGATGTAGCTCGCACCGGCGACGGATTCACCGCTCTTGATGCGCTTGAAGCCGGTGAGGTCCACGGAGAACGCGTAGTCCGCCTCTGGGATCTTCAGATTGAACACTGTGCCGTCGGCGAAGCGCATGGCCATCGAGTTGCCGATGGCATAGCCTTTGGCAAAGGGCAGCACCGGCGTGCCGGTGCGACTGGCGATCATTTCGCTGAGCTGATCGGCGAGCCACGTTTCCGCTGTATTCGGAGTTCCCTTGAGCGCCTCGGGCAGCTCGTTGCGCGCCTCCGGCGAAATGGTGACCTTGTTGACCTGCAGGAAGCGCGGCACGTTGTCGGGAAGCGTGGCGGCCGCCAGTTGGTTGGCAAAGCGCTGCACGAGCCCGGCCTTCTGGCCGTCGCCCAGGAAGAGTTTGCTGACACGATCATCCAGCTCTTCGTCGGACGGCGGGTCGCCGAGCACGTCAAGGTAGGCTACCGTGATGGGGTACGAGCGCAATACCGTCATCGACTTGAAGTCGAAGAAAAGCGCCTGGCCGCGCAGGTTCACGAAAAGCTTGTAGGCCCGCCCGAATCGTTCGTACGACACGGTCTCGTTGGTCATGACAAGCGAGACCGCGATGGCTTGGTCACGCCCTTTGAGCTGAGCCAGTTCACCCTGCTGGACCGCGAAGTTGTTGATCTTCGTGTTGGTCAGGGTCTGGCCGATCAGCTTGTCGATGGAGGTGTTCTGCGCCGCCATCTGTTTGGCGAAGCGCTGCGTGTAGGGGAAGCGGGATGCGATGGACTGGTAGTCGCCGGAGTACGAAAAACCGGCAAGCGACACGGTGGCTGCCGCATACGCCGGCAAGCCGACGAACGCGAGCAAAGTAAACAATATCTGCCTCAAGGCGATGTCCTTCGAAAGTGGAAATGATGCGGGAAATCGTTCCGCTGGATCAGGATGGACAGTGCCTCGGGCGCCCGTCGGGGCGGAATTTTTACATGGCATGTCATGTCCGAATGGCGCCCGAGTGCGGGGGGGATCTTGGTCTTTTGTAACTAGTTGTAGTCAACGCCCTCCCTCTGGAGCGCTGCTAGCATCGTGGGCATGCTGGCGCGTCTGCAACGTTTCATAACCTTCGGCCTGATCGGGTTTGTCGTCGCGTGGGGCATGTTGGTCACGGCCCTCGGGCATCCCGGTTGGGCCCCCGGAGGGGGTCTGCTGATCGTGTGCGGCTACCTTGCCTTCATGGCACTGGAGTTCGCGGTGGCTGCATGGCAGCACAAGGACGACCCGGCCCCTCGCGCTACAGCAGGCCAACGGGTCCATGCCTGGTGGGGGGAGGTGACGACGTCGCCCCGCGTGTTCTGCTGGTCGCAACCCTTCCGCTCCGATGCCTGGCCTGACCACCTGCCCGAGGGCGCTTCGTCTCGTGGATTGGTGTTGGTGCACGGGTTCGTCTGCAACCGCGGGTTTTGGAACACCTGGCTGCCGCGGCTGAAGGCGCGCGGCGTGCCTTATATCGCCGTGAACCTCGAGCCCGTGTTCGGTGGGATTCGCGAGCATGCAGCTGCGGTGGGGCATGCCGTGGCCCGTATCGAAGCGGTCACCGGCCAGCACCCGGTGGTAGTCGCTCACAGCATGGGCGGGCTCGCGGTGCGTGCCTGGCTGGCGGAAGGGGGCGGCACCGCGCATCGGGTGATCACGATCGCTTCGCCTCACCAAGGAACCTGGGCCGCGCGGTTTGCCTTTTCGTCGAGTGCGCGAGACATGCAACATCAAAGCCCGCTGCTGGTATTTCTCGATTCGAAAGAGGGCCCGGCGACACGGAGCCGCTTCACCTGCTTCTACAGCCATTGCGACAACATCGTGTTCCCGCCGTCGACTGCCACGCTTGATGGTGCCGACAACCGGCATGTAGAGGGTGTGGCCCATGTGCAGCTCGCAGATCAGCCGGTCGTGTTCGACGAGGCCCTGCGCTGGCTGGCGCAAGGTTCTTGACCGGAGCAGGACGGGGAATTCACGCGTGGCAGTGTCGATGTGTCGCATGCCGCAGGACAATCACACTGAAGGGGGCGTTGGCGACTTTGCAACCGCTCAGGCGTCGACCTTGTGAACGAATTGCAGCGCCGCCTCCTGCGACAGGTTCAGGAGCAGCGCCAAGTCTGCGATGTCGTCCGGAATGGCTGCGTTGTCCCATCCATCCGCGCTATGGCGAGCCAGGCGGATCGCCAGCACCACGTTCTGCACGGTCGGATGCTTCGCATGCTTGCCATCGGTGATGCGGATCAACAGGTCGGGCAGGCGCCACGCCTTCATCAATGCATGTTGGAGATCGCCAATTTCGATGTTCAACACAGCCTGTTGTGCCGTGGCCGAGCGCAACGACGGTGAAGCTTGCTGGGCAGCGCGGATGCGAAGGGCGAGGTGCGGCGCGTGGCACCACGTCAGCATTTCCGCGAAATCGTGGAGCAGCGCCGCTTCGTGAATGACCGCCGCATCCAGGTCCATGCGGTGCACCGCAAAGGCGAATGCGAAGCGGGCTGCCCGATGCGCCCTGCGCAGCACGTCGCGCAGGCCGTCCAGGGCCGCCGGGACAGGCGCTAGGCGATCTTCCACCGCGGGCTGCGGGCCGAATGTGGCAAAGAAAGGTGAGATGCCCATCATGACTAACGCCGCCGTCACCGTCTCGACATCGGTCACGCGCCGTTCGGGCCGGTGGGTCGCGGCGTGGGCGAGAATCTTCAACGTCATGAGAGGGTCGTCGGCCACCATTTCACCGATCAGGTTCGCGTCGACGTTGTCCTCGTTGGCGCGCATGGCTTCCAGCGCGTCGCACGAGCTGCCGAGCACCGGGATCTCGGCCTGTTGGAACCAGGTGGTCCAGGTCTCGAGGTCGGGCAGCGGCTTGTCCAGCGGCACGAAGGTGTTCACGATTTCCTCACGGACGGGGGTGTCCGAGTGGATATCGGCAGATCGCCGCCAGTCTGAAATCGGACCTTTATCAGTGTTTACCCAAGGCCGCCTTCAGGTCCAGTCCTACTTTGCGGTTGACGAACTGCAGTGTGGCCACTTTGGCGAGGTCGACTTCCCCCGCCTTGTAGAGGCCTGCCTTGACCATCTGTGCATGAAAATCGCTAATGCGCGAGAGGTTCATCGCGCCGATGCCGTTGTACAGCGCTTCCCCGGAGTCGACGATGCCCTGCTCCTTCATCAACGCTACTGAAGATTCGAGTTCTTCGAGCGTCATTTCGGGATTGTCCTTCAGCATCAGTGCGTTGGCGGCACGGCGATCGCCGTAGAGGTAGTTGACCCAGCCGATCGCGGAAGCATCGACGAAGCGGCGCACCACGTCGGGCTTGTCTCGCACGGTGTCCGTGCGGGCCTCGATGACGGTGGAGTAGGTGCTGAAGCCGTGGTCCGCCAGCAGATGCACCACGGGCTTGAACTTGCCCTGGTTTTGCACGTAGATCGGTTCTGCGACGGAATAGCCCTGTTGGATGGCCTTCGGGTTGGCGAGGAAGGGGCCAAGGTTGTAGCTGTAAGGTTTCAGGGCCTCGTCACGGAAGCCGTGCACGGCCTTGAGCCACTGCCACCATGTGAACTGGCCGTCCTTCGCGATGAGCGCCACCGGGGCGTTCTTCAGCGAGTCGAAGGTGTTGTAGCCCTGTCCGGGGTGGGCCAGGAGCGCCTGGGGATCCTTCTGGAACATCGCGGCCACCACCACCGTGGGGACTCCGTTCTTGACGTTGTCGAAGCTGTGCAGCAAGTTGCCGGTCATCAGGAAGTCGATGCGACCGGCTGGCAGCAGTGGGCGGTTGTTTACTTGCGGGCCGCCCGGGACGAGTTTGACGTCGAGTTGATGCCGTTGGTACGTGCCATCGGCGATTGCCTGGTAGAAGCCACCGTGCGCCGCCTGGGCTTTCCAGTTGGTGGCGAACGTGACTTTGTCGTTTGCGTGGGCAATGCCCGCGAACAGGACCAGCGCGGCGAGCGTCTGGTGGGACAAAATTGTCATCCGGGTCTCCAGGTCGGTGTGAATGGGGCCGTGAAACCCTGCGCTAGTGCCAATGGTGGAGCAGCGCGCGCGAGAGGCGGTCGAACAGCCAGAAGATGGCAACGCCGGTGAACGCGAGCAGCGCCAGGGCGGCGAACATTTTGGGGGTTTCTGTGCGGAAGCTCGCTTCCAGGATGCGTGAAGCGAGCCCTGTTTCGCGCCCGGCGGCGCCGGCCACCATTTCAGCCGTGACCGCGCCGATCAGGCTCAGGCCGCCGGAGATTTTCAACCCGGCGACGAAGTATGGCAACGCAGTGGGCACAAGCAGCAGACGCAGGCGCTGCCAAGGCGTGGCACGGTAGAGGTGGAACAGGTCACGGTGCCCCGCATCCGTCGCCCGCAGCCCGATCAACGTGTTCGACAGGATCGGAAAAAATGCCGCGACCCATGTGCACAGCAGCAGTGCCACCGTGGTGCTGTCGACGTAGATCAGGATCAGCGGCGCTACCGCCACCACCGGGGTGACTTGCAGCATCACGGCCAACGGGAAAAACGCGCGCTCGAGCGGGCGCCAAAGGGCGAACACCGAGGCGAGCAGCACCCCGCCTGCCATGGCAAGGATCAGTGCGCTGAACGTGACCTTCAGCGTGAACCACCAACTGCCCGCGAGCGATCCAGCGTGTGTCCAGAGCGTCTGCGCGATGAGGGACGGGGCCGGAAGCGTGTAGTGCGGTATCTGTGCCAACCGCACCAGCACCTCCCAGCCAATCATGAAGCCGATCAGCGCAGCACCCGGCAGCATTCGGTCGAACGCACGGCAGCTCATGCTGCGCTGCCGGCCATGGCGGCTTCCAGGGCGGACGACAAGTGCCGGCAGATGTCGGCATACTTCGGCGACGTTCGGAACGCGGACGAGCGGGGATAAGGTTCATCGATGGTGACGGTATCGACCACTCGACCTGGCCGAGCGCCCATCACGATCACCCGCTGGCTCAAGAACGCGGCCTCGAACACGCTGTGCGTCACGAACATCACCGCCATGGGGGCTGCCTGCCAGCCCGCCAGCAGGTCGGCGTTCAAGCGCTGACGGGTGATTTCATCGAGTGCGGCGAACGGTTCGTCCATGAGCAGCACTTCGGGGTCGGCAACACGCGCTCGTGCGATCGCCACGCGCATTCGCATGCCGCCCGACAGCGCAGCAGGGCGGGCGTGGGCGAATTCGGTGAGTCCCATTTGCGCAAGCAATGCCTCGACCCTCGAGGCGGCCTGCTGCCGTGAAACGCCTGCCAGGCGCAGGGGCAACCAAACATTGTCGAACACATCAGCCCATGGCAGGAGGGTGGCATCCTGGAAAACGAATGCGGTGAGGGCGTGCGCGGGGTCGCGCCATGCAGGAGCCTCGATGCGGCCCGCGGTCGGCGCGTCGAGACCGGCCACGAGGCGCAGCACGGTGCTTTTCCCGCACCCGGACGGGCCCAGCAGGGAGACGAATTCGCCTGGAGCGATGGACATTGAAACCGATTGCAACGCCCGGATACCAGAGGCAAAAATCTTGTCGATGGCGGTCAGGGAAATCAAGGCGTCGGGCATGTTGCGAGTGTGCCGCAAGCCTTTGCCGTCCTTGAGTCGCGGCCTGCACGGCATGCGGAACGCGCCGTTGCATTTGCAGTCAGTTGCGGGGGTGTCCAGGCAACCGAAATTGCCTACGATCAAATCGACAAAGCCCTGCGAGCGCCGCAGTCGACCAAGCGACGGCAGCCGACAGTGGCAAAAAAGGGGGTGAACGATAGATCCGTCACGGTCTGGCACTCGCAATGCGGGCGCCGGGCTTGCTGGAGTCCATACTCGAACTGCTTGTCGCGAGGTTCACCATGAACACCATGCTGGCGCAACGTCACCCGAACAGCCTTTTTTGCAAGGCGCATTGGGCGAGGTTTGCCGCCCGGGTAGTGCCGGTGGCGTTGGGGGGGCTGGGTATCGGTTTGGCACGGGCGGAGGAAATGTCCGACTTGCCGGCCATCGATGCAGTTGCGTCGACAGGTGATTCAATGAATTCGCGCCTCGGGCGCATGGCCCCGGCCGTTTTGCCCGCTGCGCCCCCAAAAGTCACTGTCGAGCACGCGCCTGCCGCGGGCAGCGAACGGGCACTCGCACCATTGGGCGGCGTGAGTTACCGATGGTGGCTCACTCACGGCCCATCGAACTTCGGGCTCGGGGTTGGCTCTTTCGCCTATGTCGTGCCATCGCTCGAAATCGGGGGCCCGCCATTCCTCACCTACAGCGCGTCGATGCTGACGGTCGGATACCGCTATCAGGTAAATCCCAGCTCGACCGTGTTTGCCGATGCGTCGGGGGCGCGGCATTTTGATGGCGACACGGCTGACCGATACAGCACCAAGGTGGGGGTGGAATGGAAGGCGCGCAGCAACAACCTCGGTCTGGACGGCGCCTCGCGCAGCCTGACCTTCCAACTGGACTCGGGCTACCGGATGTCGCTGAAGGTGCGCCGCAACGGAGTCGGCGTCTACCTCAAGGGGCAGTTCTGATGCCGTGACGGACCCGGCAGGGTGCGCTGTCGCGACGCTTGGTTCCGTGCAAGGTCGACCACTTTGTCACGCGGGCGCCGCATTTGTGTGGGCGGCGAGGTCGTCTGACAGGGTAGCTGGCTGTTACTGTTCCACGATGCGTTCGCGCCGGCCCAGCAGTGCAGGGCGGCAGTAACGATCAAGGGGCGCACGGATGAATTTGGCTTGGTTGCCTTTGGCGGGAATGGCCGCGGGGCTCGGGATGGCGTTCGGAGGTGCCGTTGCCTGGCAAGTGTGCGCACGCCGAGCGGCGCATTGCCAGCGCAGGCTCGCCGGCGCTGCACGGGAGCAATACCTGGCGGGAACGCAGCGCTTGCGCGCTACCAATACGAGGCTGCAAACCGCCCTGGACCAGGAAAAGCTGGTACTCCAGCATCGCTTGTCCGCCGCAGCCGCCGACCACCGGGCCGCGCTGGCGCGGGCAGAAGGGCAACTCCAATTCGCCTATGCCGAGATTGACCGTTTGCAGGCGTCCGGCCGGCGCGGCGAACCGCCTGAAGCGAGCGACATGCATGGATTTGCGCTGACACGCCCCTTTTTCCGATGACATCCTGTTGCCAACACCCCTTTTGGGGGCCCCGAACTTGACCGGGAGGTGTGGGGCGCTTTCGTAGAATCTCGGCCTGGAGGCGCAATCGGGGGAGATTAAGGACCGCGAACGCCGCAGGTCCACTGCGGACATGAGGCGCGCCCGCGAGCGCCGCCTGAACGCCTCCAAAAGCTAAACGGCCCGGCCACCCGATCAACGTGTGAACCTCGAATTTTCAATCCCTTCATGGGCCGCCTGCGGTCCCGGACTCGCAACGCCTGAGCATTGGCGCGCGTGGTCGGCCGAGCCGTGCTTGCCCCGGGGCGAGCCGCAACCCACGCTCGCCCAAGTGCCTCCCATGGTTCGGCGGCGCTTGAACACCCTCGGCCGCACAGCGTTGCAAGCGGCCTTCGACGTGCACACACCCGCGCCAGAGGTGCCGGTCGTCTTCGGCTCCCGGTACGGCGACGCCAGCCGTTCGATCGAACTGCTGGCCGAACTGGTGCGTCGGCAGCCGCTGTCACCTACCGCTTTCGGCTTGTCGGTGCACAACGCCATTGGGGCCATGTACTCGCTGATTCGGGGGGATCGGGCCAACTATGTCTCCATCGCGGCCGGTTCAGGCACGGCCGCGGCGGTCATCGTCGAGGCGGTGGGATTGCTGGCCGATGGGGCACCCGAAGTGCTCGCAGTCTTTTGCGATGCGCCGTTGCCGGACGCCTATGCGGTGTTCGAGGACGGCCCGGCGACCTTGTACGCCTGGGCTTGGCGAGTCACGCGGCCTGTTCCCGGGCAGGTGCGGTTCGTGCTCTCGGCAACGCCGGCTGCCCATGCCGAGGCGCCGGAGCATCCTGAACTTCCGTTCGGCCTCGACGTGATGCGGTTCATCGCCTCCGAAGTGCCCTGCTTGCAGCGTGTGGCTGGCGAGACAACCTGGACTTGGCAACGCCACCATGCGTGACCGTCTCGACCGCCTGTGGCGCATTGCCGGCACCGGTTTGTGTTTCGCAACGTTCGGTCTCGGCGGCGTGTTGTTGCGCATCGCCGTGTTCCCGGTGGTGCGGTTGTTCACACCCGACCCCGAGAAGCGCGCCAGGCGTGTGAAGGCCATCATTCGCAGCACATTCCAGGTGTTCGTGACCATGATGCGCTGGGCCGGGGTATTGAGCCTCGAAGTCCATGGCCTCGACAAACTGCGGCGCGGCGGCTGCCTGATCGTTGCGAACCACCCGTCGCTCGTCGACGTGGGATTCCTGGTGTCGCTCGTCGAGCGGGCAGACTGCATCGTGAAGGCGTCGCTTGCTCGCAATCCGTTCACGCGAGGCCCCGTGGTCGCCGCCGGGTTCATCTGCAACGACACTGGTTCCGGCCTTGTGGACGATTGCGTCTCATCGCTGCGCCGTGGCAACAACCTGATCATCTTTCCCGAGGGCTCGCGAACCCCGCTGTCCGGCGTGCTTCCGCTGCAGCGAGGCGCGGCCAACATCGCGGTGCGCGGCGAGGTTGACATCACGCCCGTGCGCATTCGCTGCCATCCTCCCATGCTGACAAAGGGCGCGCCGTGGTACCGCGTGCCTCCTCGCCGCGGTCACTTCGTCATCGAGGTCTGCGACGACATCCCGGTGGCGCCGTTCCTGCAGGCGCGCTCCGCTGCCATCGCGACGCGTCAACTGACCGACCATCTGACCGACTACTTTTCCCAGGAGATTTGCCGTGCCGCCACTTGAGCTGGAGATCAAGGAGCTGATCATTTCTGCGCTTGCGCTGGAAGATATCCGCCCAGAAGACATCGATACTGACGCAGCGCTGTTCGTGGACGGGCTAGGGCTCGATTCCATCGACGCGCTGGAACTCGGCCTGGCGCTCCAGAAGCGCTACGGTGTGCACATGTCGGCTGACTCCGCCGAGACGCGCAAGCACTTCGCCAGCGTCAAAGCCTTGGCAGCGTTTGTGGCTGAGACCCGCAAGCCCCTCGCCCCGACCTGATTTTTTTGCTTTATTTCCCGCTACACGTGCCGCTGCCATGACAAAAGACGACCTCTTCCAACGAATCGTCACCATCCTCCACGAGACGTTCGACATCGCGCCCGACCGCATCTTGCCGTCGTCCGCGTTGAAGGATGACCTGGACATCGACAGCATCGATGCCGTCGACCTGATCGTTCAATTGAAGCCGATCGTGGGGAAACGCCTACAGCCCGATGCTTTCAAGTCCGTGCGTACCGTGCAGGACATCGTCGAAGCGTTGTACGTGCTGATGCACGACTCCGCCACCTGAGCGCTGACGCCACGATGTCCCTCCGCCCGTTGACCGTGCTGGTGGGCGCGGTCACGCTCGCCTACCCCTTCCTGGTGTACGCCGGTGTCTCGCGCTTCCAACCACAGTGGCTTGCCTTGCTGCTCGGCGGCATGGCGTTGCTGCGCGCTTTCGTGTCTCGCTCCGCGTTCTGGTGGGTTGCGGCCGCTGGGGCCGGCGTGTTGGCCGCCCTCGGCTTTGTCGGCAATTCGTTGATGCCGCTGAAGCTTTACCCCCTGCTCGTCAACGCGGTGATGTTCGTGGTGTTCGCCGTGAGCCTCGTGCGCCCGCCGTCGGCCATCGAACGAATTGCTCGTCTGAGCGAACCCGACCTGCCGGCGGAGGGAGTCGCCTATACCCGCCGCGTCACGCAGGTCTGGTGCGGTTTTTTCGTTTGCAATGGCTTGGTTTCGCTGGCCACTGCGTTGTGGGCGACGAACGAGGTGTGGGCGCTCTACAACGGTTTGGTCAGCTACGGGATCATGGGTTTGTTGTTCGCCGGCGAGTGGCTGGTGCGGCGCCGCGTGCGTGCACGCATCGACGCGAAGGTTGCCCATGGCTGAATGGCTGCCACTGTCTGATGTGGCCGCACGTCCCGGCCTGGTCCATCGTCCCGTCGCACGGGTGCGAGGCGAGTTGCTCGGCCGCACGGAATTCCTGACCGGTGTGCAGGCCTGGCGTGCCGCATTCGCTGCGGTGCCGGGCCCGCGTGTCGCGTTGTATTTCGAGGACACCTTCGCGTTCGTTTGCGCATTGTTTGGCGCCTGGCATGCGGGCAAGCATGTGAGCCTCCCCGGCGATGCACAGCCGCGAACCCTGGCCCGTTTGTTGCCCATGGTCGATGCCTGCGCGGGCGACCTGCCGGGCTCGCTGCTGCCGCGGTTCGGCACCCCCCACGCCGATCTGACTCCGCTCGACCCTTTGCGCACCGGACTCGCGGTGCACACCTCGGGGTCCAGCGGCGAGCCGCTTTCCATTGCCAAGGCACTGGCGCAGCTCGACGCCGAAATGCAGACGCTGCAGACGGCCTTTGGCGCTCAGATCGACGCCCGTGGCCCGGCCCGGGTGTTCGCCACCGTGTCGCACCAGCACATCTATGGTTTGCTTTTCCAAGCGCTGTGGCCGCTTGCGGCCGGCCGGGTGCTGGAAGCTGAACGCTTGCCATACCCCGAATCGATGGCGGACCAGCTTGGTGGCTGCGGCGCCACTGCCGTGCTGGTCACCAGCCCGGCCCATCTGAAGCGCTTGCCCGACTCGCTGGACTGGGCCGCCGCGCGGGCCAGTCTGGTGGCCGTGTTCTCATCTGGAGGACCGCTGCCCGCTGAAGCGTCGGCCTCCGCACTGGCGTTGCTGGGTCATTCACCCATCGAGGTGTTCGGCAGCTCTGAGACAGGCGGCATTGCATGGCGCCAGCGCACAACCCATGGCGACCGGTGGACGCCGCTACCGGGCATTCAGTGGCAGGCCGCTGATGGCGGCCATTTGGCCGTGCGTTCACGTCACCTGATCGATGACGCCTGGTACGCCACGGCCGACCTGATCGAGCCGCAGGGTGGCGGTTTCCTGTTGCGCGGTCGCGCCGATCGCATCGTCAAGATCGAGGAGAAGCGCGTGTCGCTCACTGCGATGGAGCAGGCCCTCCTCGTTGGCGGGTACCTGGCCGAAGTCCGTGTGATCGCGCTGCCTGGCGAAGGCAGCCGCTTGGCCGTGGTGGGCGTGCCCACTGCTGCCGGTCGTGCGCGGCTCGACGAGGGGAAACGCGCGTTGAACGACTGCCTGCGCAGCCAACTGTTGCAGGTGGTGGAGCGCGTGGCCTTGCCGCGCCGCTTTCGTTACCTCGACCATCTCCCCACCAATGCCCAGGGCAAGACGCCCTTGGCGATGCTGCAGGCACTGTTCCGTGCCGCCCGGCCCGTGCCCCAGTGGTTGTCGCGCGAACCGTTGAGCGCCGTGGCGCGGCTCGACATCCATGCCGACCTGCTGCCGTTCGAGGGGCATTTCCCCGCCACGCCGCTGCTGCCCGGTGTGGTGCAAATTGACTGGGCCGTGGACTTCGGGCGCCAGTGTTTCCTGTTGCCGCGCCGATTCTTGCGGCTGGACACGCTGAAGTTCCAGCGTCCCGTGCTGCCCGGCATGCAGGCGGACCTCACGCTGACGTGGCGCCCCGCTGACCGCGTGCTTGGTTTTGCCTATGCTTCAGAGGCGGGTATCCACGCCTCTGGATCGGTCGTGTTCGGAGCGGATGATGATGCGTGATACCGAGGCTTTTATGCCCGTGGTGGTGATTCCCGTCTACAACCACCCGGACACCGTCGGCGACATGGTGAAGGCCGCGCGTGGGCATCAGCTGCCATGCGTGCTGGTGGATGATGGCAGCGAGCCTCGTTGCGCGGCCGTGCTGGATGCGTTGGCCGCTGCGGACGACCGCGTATCGCTGGTGCGCCTCCCCGTCAACCAGGGCAAAGGCGGGGCGATGATGGCAGGCCTGCGCGAGGCGCAGCAGCGCGGCTATACGCATGCGCTGCAGATCGACGCCGACGGCCAGCATGATGCGCGAGATATTCCAAAGTTTTTCGCTGCGGCCCGCGCCCGGCCTGGCGACCTCGTGTGCGGCACGCCAATCTACGATGCCTCGGTTCCGAAGGGCCGGCTGTACGCGCGGTATATCACGCACGTGTGGGTCTGGATCAACACGCTGTCGTTCGAGATCCGCGATTCGATGTGCGGGTTTCGTGTCTATCCGCTGAAGGTCACCGTCGCGGTGCTCGATGGCGCGGCCATTGGCCACCGGATGGACTTCGACACCGAGGTGCTGGTGCGGTTGTTCTGGCGAGGCATTCGCATGGTCAACGTGCCGACGCGAGTCACGTACCCGATCGACGGCGTGTCGCACTTCAAGGCGCTGCACGACAACGTGCTGATCTCGCGCATGCACGCCAGGCTGTTCTTCGGCATGCTCCTGCGCCTGCCGGTGCTTTTGTGGCGCAAGGTCGCACGGTGAAAGCGACACATTGGTCCGATCTCGGCGAATGCACGTTCGCATGGGGCATGCGCCTTCTCGTTTTCGTGCACAACGCGCTTGGCCGCGTGCCATTCCTTCTCGTGCTGTACCCGGTTGTCTTCTATTACCGCGCCGTGAAAGGCGTGGCTCGGCGGGCGTCGATGGAGTACCTGCAACACATCCAGGACGTCCATGGGAGTTTCGGCGGGCGGCCGTCGTGGCGGCATGGGCTGCGGCATTTCATGTCCTTCGGTGACACGCTCTTGAACAAGATGCTGGCGATGAGCGGCAAGTGTCGTTTCGATCGATTGCGCTTCGTCGGCATCGAGCCGGTGCTGGGCATGGTTGCCCGCGGCGAAGGCGGTCTGTTCATCACCGCCCACATGGGTTGCCTCGAGATGTGCCAGGCGGCCGTCCACGACACCCGTCGCCTTCGCGTCAATGTGCTCGTGCACACCGCGCATGCCGAACAATTCAACCGCCTGCTGGGGCGGCTTGATACAGAGGGCGGAGTGCGCTTGCTGCAAGTGACCGACATCACCCCTGCCACTGCCATGTTGCTGGCCGATTGCGTGGCACGCGGCGAATTCGTGGCCATTGCGGGCGATCGCGTGCCGGTGGGCGGCGGTCGCACGGTGCGGGTGCCGTTTCTCGGCCGCGAAGCCGACTGGCCGGTAGGGCCCTATGTGCTCGCCGGTTTGCTCAAATGCCCGCTGTACCTGATGGCATGCATGCGAGAAGGCGATGGTTACGCCGTCCATTTCGATTGCATTGCCCAGCAGGTGGTGCTGCCACGCAAGTCCCGCGAAGAGGTGTTCACTGTGCTCGCCGGTGGTTTCGCACAGCGGATCGAAGCCTTGCTGGCAAAGGCGCCGTACGAGTGGTTCAATTTTTTCCCGTTCTGGGGCTCCCGATGACAACTTCCGCCCTCAACCTTCCCCGCGTTCTGTTCGACGGCAGCCGCCTTGGCCTTCAGGACATCGTCGCTCTGTCCGCTCGCCATGCACGCGCGGAACTGTCTGCCGAACCGGCATTCAGGGCACGCATCGCACGCGGCGCAGACTTCCTCGACCGGCTGCTGCGTGAAGACGGCGTCGTGTACGGCGTGACCACGGGCTACGGCGATTCTTGCACTGTCACGATCCCACCCGACTTGGTCGCCGAGCTTCCGCATCATCTGTACACGTACCACGGCTGCGGTGCGGGCCGGTTCCTCACGCCTGAAGAGACCCGCGCCGTGCTCGCGGTGCGTCTGGCCTCGCTGGCGCAAGGCATGTCCGGGGTCAGCGTGGCCTTGTTGCAGCAGCTGGAACACCTGCTCGTCCACGATGTGCTGCCGCTGATCCCGGCGGAAGGTTCGGTGGGCGCAAGCGGCGATCTGACGCCGTTGTCGTACGTGGCCGCGGTGCTGTGCGGCGAACGGAATGTGCTGTATCAGGGCCGGGTCAGGCCTGCCGGCGAGGTGTTGTCCGAACTGGGCATTGCGCCGCTGCGCCTGCGTCCGAAGGAGGGGCTGGCCATCATGAACGGCACCGCGGTGATGACCGCGCTCGCGTGCCTGGCGTTCGACCGTGCAGACCGCGTGGCCCGGCTTGCCACGCGGTTGACGGCATGCAACGTCGTTGCGAGCAGTGGCAATGCGCACCACTTCGACGAAACCCTGTTCTCGGTCAAGCCCCATGCGGGTCAGCAACGCGTCGCCGCGCGTCTGCGCGCCGACCTCGACACCGGCTCTGACGACCGTGCCAGCCGGAACGAACAACGTCTGCAAGACCGCTATTCACTCCGTTGTGCTCCGCACGTGATCGGCGTGCTCGAAGACGCGTTGCCCTTCTTCCGCACGCTGATCGACAACGAACTCAACAGCGCCAACGACAACCCCATCATCGACGCCGAAGGTGAGCGCGTATTGCATGGCGGCCATTTCTATGGCGGCCACATCGCGTTCGCGATGGATGGGCTGAAGAACGCCGTGGCCAATGTCGCTGACCTGCTGGACCGGCAGATGGCGCTGCTGGTCGACACGCGCTACAACCACGGCCTGCCTTCGAACCTGTCGGGCGCGACTGGCCCGCGCGCCGCCATCAATCATGGCCTGAAGGCACTGCAGATCAGCGTTTCGGCCTGGACCGCCGAGGCGCTGAAACAGACCATGCCGGCCTCGGTTTTCTCCCGGTCCACCGAGTGTCATAACCAGGACAAAGTCAGCATGGGCACAATTGCCGCGCGAGATTGCCTGCGTGTGCTCGACCTGACGGAACAGGTGCTGGCGGCCATGCTGATCACCGCACGCCAGGGCCTCGCCCTGCGCCGGCGTGTCGAGCCCACGCTTGCGCTGTCGGCGGCGCTGTCTGCCTTTGAATCCGATCTTGGTGACCGTGTCGCGCTCGTCGTGGAGGACCGCGCACTCGACAGCGACCTTCAGGCGCTTTTGCGCGCCCGGCATGACACTGTGTGGAACCCGTGACTTTGTGCCCGCGCGGTGAAACCATGAACCAGCCTGACCTGACCCACGAGCACACGCTGCGTCCGGAGTTTTACGATGTCGACCCGATGAACATCGTGTGGCATGGCAACTATGTGAAGTACCTGGAGGCCGCACGCGCTGCGCTGCTCGAGAAGTTTCGCTACGGCTACGGCGACATGCGAGATTCGGGCTATGTCTGGCCCATCGTCGACATGCGGCTGAAGTACGTGGGTTCGGCGGTGTACGGCGAGCCCATCGTCGTGCGCTGCGAGATCGTTGAATGGGAGAACCGCTTGCGCATCAAATACGTCATCCGCGACGCCGCCACCGGCCGCAAACTGACGGAGGCCCACACCATCCAAGTGGCGGTCGATATTGCCACCCGCGAAACGTGTTTCGTGTCGCCATCGGTGCTGTGGGAACGTCTCGGGGTGACGGCATGAGCTTCGCATTGGAGATGGCCCGGTGAAGCGCCGAATCTTCTGCGCGGCCGCCGCGACAGCCATGCTGGCGATGCCGCTCGCCCGCGCCGCCGAAGGCAACCTGCTTGCGCAGGTCCGCCAGCGATTGGCCGACGCTCCGGTGCTCAAGGGCACGTTCGAGCAGCGCAAATCGATCAAGGGATTCCGGAATCCGCTGCTGTCGCGTGGCGATTTTCTCGTCGCACGCGATCGCGGTGTCGTCTGGGCTACGCGCGAGCCGTTCGGGTCTGCGTTGATCGTCACGCGTGACCGGCTCCTTTCGCGCCAGGCCGACGGCACGGTCAACACCAAAGTGGATGCGGGGCACGAGCCCGGTATCCGGGCGGTCAACGAGATGCTGTTCGCATTGATGTCGGCCGATCTGGCCGTGTTGTCGACCCGGTTCGAAATCGAAGGATCGCTCGCAGGCAAAGACGGCTGGCGACTGGTGCTGCGCCCTCGCGAGCCAGCGCTCTCACAATGGATCAGCCGCATCGAACTCGATGGAGACCGGTTCGTGCGGAAGGTGCGTTTCACCGAGGCGTCGGGCGACAGCAGTGAAATTCTGCTGGCCGGCCATGCCACCACCATTGCCATGACACCCGACGATGCGGCCCGCTTCAACTGAGCGGCGGGCGTGGGCGGTCGCCGCGTTCGCATGGCTGGCATTGGTGCTGGCCGTGGCCGTGCACCAGTGGCATTTCTGGCAGCACCCGGCGCTCGACACCGACGTGCTGGCGCTGCTTCCCGAAAACGAACACGAACCGGAGGTCAGTGAAGCCACGCGCCGGTTGGCGGATGTGGCTTCACGGCAGGTGTTCGTGTTGCTGGGCTCGACCGACTGGGCCGCGGCACGCGCGGCAGCGGCTGCCTGGCGCACCGCGCTGGCGACGGGACCGTCGCCCTTGAGGCCCTCGGCCGGGCTCGACACCCGCACGCTCGACAGTGCCGTCAGCTTTTATCGGCCGTGGCGCGATCGTTTGCTCACCCCCGGGCAGCGTCAGGAACTCGCGCAACTGGCTCCCGAAGCCTGGATGCAGAAGGCGCTGGCCTCGCTGTACCAGCCGGCTGCGGGGGCGCGCCTCACCGACTGGGCAGCCGACCCACTGGGCCTGTGGGCCGGCTGGTGGTCTGAACGCGCGGCCGACACGCGGCTGCGTCCCCGCGACAACGAAC
>Ga0170475_131602852_pt1 | contig 22206 bp, 29 predicted proteins | sample Soicark_Litter_5_FD_111474 | JGI IMG/M metagenome (GOLD analysis project Ga0170475, IMG submission 111474) | Avena fatua rhizosphere microbial communities from Hopland, California, USA. Combined Assembly of 48 SPs
GACTTCTTTACGCCGATCGGAATGTCAGCGTAATCCCACAACGCCTTTGTAGCCCCGCTAGTGTATGGATGGGAACCTGGATTGTTCCATGAACAGGAGTTAAAGGTGGTTGCTTGAGCAGAGGATGCCAGCAAAGCTAGACAACAGAGAAGCTTTTTCATCGTAGTGCTTTCATTAATGTTTAGAGGTCACCAGAGGTGCTCAGAGATGAAAATTACAAAGCTATGCTAGCTACAACATAGCTCTATACAAACACCTCTGAGAGGTCCTGACATGTATCTTAAAGATACATGTCGTTCAGTATATTGTCGCTAAAAGTGGTTGGGAAAATTCGACCGTTGGGAAGAGTAGATCGTTTCTTCTTTGGCGCGTGCTCATATCGAGTACCTGTAGCATTTAGCTGATAACTCATATGGTTAAATTCCACTGTTGGACTACCATTTGTTTGCCCGATATAGATCGCCGCCCGCATTCTAATGTTGTGGCCGTAGCTGCTCGCAATTGAAAGAACAGTATCTCCCGGTTTAATCACTTGCCCAAATCTGTTAGTGAAAGGAATAGCTTGAAAATTTTGGCTCATAGATCATATCCTTAGAAGTTCTTACCGACCATCTTCACGAATGGGGTATCAAGATGATACACCCGATTATCATTCAAGTATGATTTACGCATATATGATACCCTTTCGTACTTCGATGGGTAAGCGATCCAGTTAATTCTAGTTGCTTCTGCTTCTATCACTACTCGATTGCCACCAACACCTACGAATTTTCCCCTTTTGACAGAGACATATCCAGAGGAAGTAGTAATGACAACTACTTCGTCATTCACGTTAATAACTTGACCTATATCATTTGTGAACGGAATTGCTTTAAACTTTGACATACCGCTTCTCCTTAGTTTCGTGCCGATGGACCTTCTTTGTACATCACGCCAACTTCTTCCCAGACTATAAATACAAAATTAATTTTAAAAGGTTTAATCATGAATAAAAATATCCTTCCTTATGTTTATAAGTTAGTTCATAAAAATTCAGGGCAGTATTACTTTGGGTACAGAAGCGCTAATAAGATTAAAGCCGAAAAAGATATTGGTTTCCATTACTTTACTTCATCGAAAACAATAAAAGATTTAGGCTTCGAAAATTTTGAAGTTTTTATTCTTGCTGAATTCTTTGATAAACGTGATGCATTTGAGTTTGAAACTCAATTAATTGAGCAGCATCTATATGATCCATTGAATTTGAATAAAGCAGTTAAAGGTAAACTTTACCCATCAAGAAAAGTAACAACCAAAGAACACCGTGAAAATCTTTCACGTGCGCTTACTGGCAAAAAGCTATCGCCTGAAACTATTGATAAAATAAAAAATACTCGAAAAATTACTATTTCTCAAATGTCAGATGACGAAAGGAAAAGTAAATGGGGAGAGGCAGGTAAAAAAAGCGCAAAAGACGATTTCTCAAATGTCCAACGAGGAACGAAAATTAAAATTTGGAACCATGCGCGGTCGAACGCACAGCGCAGAAGTTCGTAAGTCCATTTCTATTAGTAACACCGGTAAATCTCGTTCTGAAGAAGCTAGACGTAAAATGTCAATAACAAAGAAAGGAAAAAAGCAATCTCCATCTGCAATAGCAAACAGAACTAAAAATTTTGGTGGTGGTGGGAATCCTAGAGCAATTCCCATAACAGTCAATGGGACAGAATATTCTTGTAAAAAAGACGCAAGAATTGCTCTAGGGTGGAGTAAAAAAAGACTTAACGAGTATTTAAGATCACCGAATTGATTTATATTCCACGCCGACCTCGTCCCAGTACAGAATTTGGCTGCCTTTCTGAACTTTACGGTTGACAGAAGTGGATTGGATGAAGACGTCAAAGTTGCCCAGATCATCAGGCTTGAGTCGAACGTCGCTATAGGCCGGCAGCCCCAGCATTTGACGTGCGGCATCGCCATAATAGATGGCATTGGTTGCTTTGTCGCGAATGCAAATCTTCTTGGTCGATTGGACTTTGTCTTCCGACTTTGTCAGCTGATAGAATGCGGCGCCTTTCATCATTGGGCGCCCATTCAGACGGCCTTCAACAAATTCACGAATTTGCTTTTCATGCTCTTTTTCAGCTACCGGAAACAGCATGACTTTGCTGCTCACGTCTTCCAGTGCCGCCTTGACATCAGCACTAGTGACGTCTTTCAGATTGGCGTAGAAGGTAGCAGTGGATTTCATACCAGTGCTACGACCACTGAAGTAGGAGCGGAAGGCTTCTTGCGACTGAGCGGCGGCTTGAGACATACCGCGACTGGATTGATCCCATTCCATCACATTGCCTTCAGGGAAGCCCAGCGAGACGAAGTCACGAGCTGCGCCACGAGGAACACGGAATGCAAAGGTCCAGCGATCACTTGCTTGGAGACGTTTGACCTTCTGACCCAGTTCCTTACCATAATGGCGCTGTTCGGTTTCTTCACCGTCAGTCGTCACGTAGACTAGGAAGCTTACGTCGGGATCATTGTAGTCGGGAACTTGCTCGCAGATGGCGATTGCTTCGTCAACGGAGCGGAAGAGAGGAGTACCGCCACTAGTGCGGTAACGATCGAGGGGTTTGAGAACTGCGATGGAGGAATTGCGGACGGTGGTGCGAACATCGCCACCACATTCAATGACCGAGACGATAGTGTCTTGGTTTTCAGCGAGGGTCGCTTCTTTGATTGCGCCGACGGTTTCATTGAAATCGACACGTGCGGCTTCAGCGATGATGCCCATAGAACCAGAGTGGTCACGGACGAAAACGATATAGTTGCGAAAAGTCATATAAATATCTCTTTAAAAAGTTTAAACAATTAAAATTATAAATCTACAATGCAAACACAAAAACCATATTGCGTCTACATAACTATTTACTCGGGTGAAAACCTGCCACCTTTTTATATCGGCTCAAAAGACACTCTTTCAGTAGAAAATGGTTACTTTGGATCAGTGTCTAGTCAAAGATTTTCAAAAATTTGGAAACAAGAATTAACACAATTCTCGCATCTTTTTGACATTTTGATTATCTCATATCATGATACCAGAGCAGAAGCTTTTAATGAAGAAGAGTTAATACAACGTAAATTAAAAGTCGTAGAGTCTGAATTATTCATCAATGAAGCATATGCTAAGAAAGGTTTTTCAAACTTAAACAAAAAGCATTCACCTGAAACTAAAGAAAAAATACGAAAATCACGTGAATTGTTTCTTCATACTGTTGGCAAAGAAGAATGGTATTCTAAAATGGGTAAGAAACAATCAGATACGAGGCAAGCCAAAAATGCGACTATGACACCGGATGAAATTATTGATCGTCATAATCGGTTAAGTGCGGCGAAAACTAATAGATCAGAAGAAGAGAAACTGAAAACCTCTAACGCCATGAAACTTCATTGGTCAAATTTATCGCCTGAAAAACGAAAAGAGCTTGGGAATCTGCGATCAAAACTAGCAAAAGAACGATTTGCAAAAATGAGCCAAATAGAAAAAGAGTTACTATCAAAATCTATTTCTGCAAAATTAGAAAGAATTAAATGCCCACATTGTGATAAAGTTGGTATCAAAGCTAATATGAATAGATGGCATTTTAATAATTGCAAATTATTCAGAAATCTACGTTCAGAAACAACAAGGGGCAATCCGAAGACTGCCCCTTGAGGGAGGAAAGCTGCTAAAATGTCTGAAGTTGAAACATAACAACATTCAAACATTACAACAGAAAGTGCGATTGTCGGGACATTCCAACATGCCTGGGAGCAAACAATCCCAATAAGTTTAAAAACCGACGCAACAAGCACTAGCCGTTATTTTAAACTGCAGACTATAATGGCAGCCTTCCTCAGCATGACATCAAATTACGATGTCATGTTTGTCCAGAAGATCGACATCGTCTTTCGACAATTCGATCATCGTGGTAGTATTCAGCGCACTGAGCTGTTCACCGATTTGGGCAAGACGACGTTGAGTCGTTTTGCTTTCAGCCGAGAGACTTGCTTGCAGTGCACTCGTGGTGGAACCATTGACCTCGATATAGTCAATGGTTTGATAGCTGGTCTGGGTAGGACCGCTCTTCACCATCGCTTCGTGGCGTGCTTTCGCCACTTTTACTTCTGCGTCCGTTACGGGATGGGCAGTTGAAGTTTCGATGACTTTAGCCAGCTCTTTCAGCTTGGCTTCTTCGTTCATTAGCTGGTTGATGCCAGCAACTTCGTTTTGGGTTTCGATTGCCTTGCGGACAGCGAAACGCAGTGCGATCAAATTCACGCTCTGCACCGCAGCGGATTCGATCTTCGTTTGCATCGCGTTAACTGCTTCTTGAAAATCCTCGTGAAGCGTAACGCGAATTTGATGTTCGCTCATATCGCTATTCAGCTTCTGCTGAGCGAGCATGAGATTTCGTTCCAGGCGGCGGGCCTGACGAAGGTTAATTTGCATATTATCCTTTTAACAGAAAAACAGAGTTTGAGCAGGGACGGCAAGAATCGAACTTGCAACCTTTGGTTTTGGAGACCACTGCTCTGCCAATTGAGCTACGTCCCTAAAAATTATTTTGCGGCATGAGCAGCGATGATGGCCAGTTCAAATACTAATTCGCATGCTGCTGCAACGCCAACGCAGAATAGCCCATCCCCTCTGACTAATCGCTCCTTCGCAAAATACACCATGATCGCGGCGAAGATCATTTTATGCAGACACTTCAGCTTCTTGCTTGCGCGAAGTCTTCTTGTTCTTGCTGTTCAGGAACTCGCGGTAGGTGTCGAACTTCTGGAACCAGGCGTTCTTCTTGCCATGAGCCGGCGTGGTCTTTGCCGGACCCTTACCACCAGCGACGCGCTTCTGGCTCATTTCACGAGCAGCAACCAGGCGCTTGGCGTTTTTGTTGTTCTTCGACATTTAAATTCTCCTAAGTTCAAACAGTTAAAAAGTAAGTATATGAATTATATGCTAAAGTACTCGTACTAAAAACTTTATTCAGTGGCTATCATGTTAGACTCCTCCTTCACGATTAACGGTAGCCATTACCGGATCACTAATAACGGGTCGCAATCACATACCGTCGTCCATTATTCACGATGCTACGACCACCGACCTTCTTTACGTGGGAAGGCTCACGGAGTTCTTGCGTCTTTGTCGAGGAGGATACTTTGTCAGACCCTCTTCATCCAAAACAAACCTATCTGTTTCAAAATTTATTTCCCACCAACTGCAGTTGTAGTGAAAGTGCGCGCTAAACGCGTCGTAGAACCAAAGGTACTCCAACGAGAATTCATCTAGCGTTTTGAAGACACCGTGTTCTTCGTATTCTGTGACTGGGATTTCTACACCGTCTTTGGTGTAAGGAACTATCTTCGGGCGCTCTTCACCTTCTTTGTTGCGAAGACCAAAGGTTACTGTGCGGAGATTGAGTTCTTTCGTTACCTCTGCCACCTTCTTCATTTTTTCAACGAGGGCTGGTGGAAAATGTAAGACGACATACTCGGGGATTTCCATCTTAAATGCATCGCGAACTTCTTGGCGAAGCTTGTCTGTATGATCTCCCCAGAGATCAAAAACATTTACTTTGATTTGCATAAATTTGAATAAGAGGAGTGGCGGAAGAAAATGGAATCGAACCATCACCGGGTACTAGCCAGTGGACCGACTTTCGAGATCGGCTATGCACCATGCAATCTATCTTCCGTAAAGAACCATTTCACAGTTGCTAACTGCTTCTTCGGGGCCTCACAATATGCGCGATTTCAGATGTCTTTCGACAGTATCTGCGGCTACTTAATGTGATGGGTCCAATACCCCTAGTGAGTAGCAAACTCACCCGTTCTAATTTGTAGTGATTGGTGCTGTTACCTCCAATATGCTCAGGCTTTATAGTTGTCGCCTAATCGCTCCCATATGGGCTGAAGCATTCACTACAAAACTGGCGGAGAGACTGGGATTTGAACCCAGAAGGCGTTGTTCACACCGACTGCTTAGCAGGCAGTTGCAATAACCAGATTATGCGACCTCTCCAAAAATTCTATTTACCATATTGGATTCGAACCAATGTCTTCGCTTGCGGATTTACGGTCACCATGCTTTCAACTGAATCGAACAGTATCCTACCCTCGTAGCGATGCACTTAACCACTATGCTAACGGTAAAACTTTTATAACCTCTTGAAGCCAACGACTTTCCTGGATTCAAACGTCTGACTGGTTAGAACCTTCACCATCTTCTTCTGCTGCTTGATGTTAGGTGGTCGTCCAGTTCCTAACTCATCATGAGTAGCGATTGCGACCAAATCGATAATGGTCGGATTTCGACCTGAACGTTTGTAGAGGATACTAAGATCAAATGTAAGATGGGCATGAATAAGGCCAGTGGCCTGCAGGATTCCATTATTTACGAAATGCTGGTCCTTCTTACCAAACTGATCCATCGGGTCTTGCGTTTTGAGCTTGATAAACTCTGCAACCTTCGCTGCCGCATCCCTGTGTTTTGCTAGGGTTTCATTGAACAGCTTTGAGCGGCGAAACTGTACGACACTAACTTTTGCGATGGGGAATTCATCGCCGACTTTTACTTTGTATTTCATGTTACAGCAGACCTTCGTTCCTCATTTCCTCAAGGAGCGTGTCGCCGTCAACAGGTTTAGAAAATTCAGTAACATGTATCGCTTCGAGCAATACATTCGGGTCAAGACCCTCTGCATTCTCTCGGATTTCCTCGACGAGAGAAGAGATTTGTTTGAGAAGTGTCATGTAAGTGTCCATAATATAATACTAACACAAAATGTGTGCGTTGTATTTATTATGCTTCAATTGAACTCACTATTGTGTAACTTTGTGGTCGGAGTGAGAGGAATCGAACCTCTGAGTTCTTGCTCCCAAAGCAAGCGCCCTGCCACTGGACTACACTCCGATAAAGGGCGGTAATTATCCGCCAAAACTACTTAACTTCTTCGCCATTTTCATCGTACATTGCGATGCTAGGCTCATATTCACTATCATCTCCGAACTCTGATGCATATACATGAACACGTTCCAACATCATGTCATAAAAGGCTTGCGCTTCATCATGATCATCAAAGTGCATTGATTCAGAGATTGTTCCGTATGAATATGCTACTGTTCTCATGTCTTCTTGAAAATACTATCTAACCACCACTCTGGAAAATTACCGTCTTCATAAAGCTCTCTAACAAAAAGACAGCCCATTGCGATATCTTCTTTCCAACAACTCACAGTCACGATCAACCAATGTTTACCTACCAGATAACCATTCTTCTCATGAACGTAAGTTCCATACGACTCACTGTTAAACCTCTGCAAAAGAGCTTCATCACTGAAGTCTAATACATGTTCCCAATGCCTAGCAAAGTATTTGTACAACTCTGCTTGCCGTCTGAACTTTTTACTTACGCCATTTACTGAATGGCGTGGCTGACCTTTGTTGCTTACGGACGAATGTCCATTGCGTTTAGCGAAGACATGCAAACCTCCTAATGTTTAGTTATCGCCAATCTTCTTCACCGCAAGATTGGCATTTGTAGTGCGATTCTGCCATACTGCCAGAAATCTTTTCCCATACATGCTTGTGCTCTTCTACTCGTACTCCATTATTCCAAGTAGAACAAATCTTTCCAGCGAATTCAACAGTACCATGAAGCTTACCATCTTTAAAGTAGGCTTTATAACCGTTCACGTATTCTTTTGCAGGGCCGTCTTCACGATGCAAGACTGCGTCATTGATACTTTTTGCTTTCTTAGGCATCTTCGCATACTGCTTGTTGCCTTTGTCATCAACCAAAATTACCTGATTGAAACCAGCAAAGTTTGGCTTTTCTACTTCAACCTTCATGATAACTTTCTTTTAAAGCACTTATCATTATAAAAGGATGGCATATTTCTTCTCATCCAACCTGAAACTTTCTGTGGCTCTATTTCTAGCAAAGTAGATACCTCTTTAACCCATCCAAACTTATCAAATCGAATAGTTGATCTTTCAATTGCTAAAATCTGATTTTGAATTAGAGTGCTCTCGTTTTTGTTTTTTAACTGAGCGCGTCCATCAGCAATTATCTGTTGAACATGGGCTCTAATCAACGCATTTTTAGGGTTCAATTTCAAGCGGCTAATAGCCTCAACAATAGAAAAAGAATCTTTTATTGACTCTACAAATTCATCAATTGGAAGCTTTCGCCACTCTGCGAGTTTCTTACTTGCATTTCGTCCAGCAAAAGTCGATGTCTGCGAATGACAGTTAGGACAAAGGAATCGTAAGTTTTCCAGCATGTTGTTGGAATTTATCCCGTCGATATGATCCACTTGTAATGCAAGCGGTTTGCCTTGCCATTCACCAGCGTTTTCGCAGCTTTCGCATTTGTATGCTCGGCCAGCTTTAATCAATTTATTTTTCAGGGACACGTACTTTTCCAGTTATTTGGTACCTCGGGTGGGATTCGAACCCACAAAAAGGTCTACGTTCTAAGCGTAGTAGCTGTACCACATTTACATTAACCACCGAGGCAAATAGGAACAAAGGATTGAAAGTCAGACGTCAAATGGGATAAATGATAACTGACTTTCTTCGGTTCCAAATTTTATTAATCGTCGCCAGCAATGATGCTTGCTAAACCTCGCATTGCATAATACATCTGACTACGCTTACCATCTCTATTTGCGAGATTGAAATCTTGAGATAACTTAATGTATGCTTCTTTGATTTTTGGATCAGCATCATAAAGGCTTTACCTTAGCATGAAGTTTGTAGAAAATATTTTCCATCTCATCAAGTGTGCTTGATGAATCATATCCCATGTCAGAAAGCAAGTCGTCAAACTTAGCTTCAGTTAATTTGTTGAGTTCTTTAATTAGCTGCATGTTGTTCTCCATAAAGCAATATTTATGGCAGGTGTTTGGTGCTGACGGTGAGATTTGAACTCACGTGGGGTCTCCCCTCCGGGTTACAAAGCCGGTGCAATCGGCCGCTATGCGACGTCAGCGTTGTTTCTTCTTCTAAAGGTTCTGGCAGAATCTTTGTTCTTTGCTTTGTACGTATCAGTCTGAGAATGACAGTTTGGGCAAAGAAATTCTAAATTCTCTAGAACGTTGTATGCTGCATTCCCATCGATGTGGTTTACTTCCAGTGTGATGGGCTTGCTATTCCATTCAGTAATACCGCAGCAGTTGCATTTTAACCCAAAGTGTTCAATGAGTAAATTTCTCGGCCAACTATTGGTCGGAAATCCCATCAGTTTGTTTGAGTATTTGCCACTAAGAAAATTTGCGACTCTCTTAGTTCGCTGAGCCAACTGTTGACAGCGGGTGTCGCAGAACTTCTTACCTCCAACAGTAGTTCTGGTCGGCGCGGGAATCAGTTCCTTATTACATCCGAGACATTGCATAATGAGTAGAGCATTTTAAAAATTTATTTATGCTCTACTCAATCATATGGCGGAGGCGGTGAGATTCGAACTCACGGACCCGATTAAGAGTCGCTGGGGTTCAAAGCCAGTGCAATCGTCCACTCTGCCACGCCTCCATATTCTTTTGCACTGCGGAGGGAACTTAAAGTCCGAACCTACCCTAGCTCTCAAACCGCTCACATTGTTCTCCATGAGTTCGATAAGAAAGACAGCTGCAAAATTGGCGGAGGGAGCGGGATTTGAACCCGCGGAACCTTTCGATTCGCCACCTTTCCAAGATGGTGCAATAGGCCACTCTGCCACCCCTCCATAATTCATTTTAGCCCAGCACACTGGAGTCGAACCAGTAATTCCACGAAGAGCAAGTCGTCTTCATCTATGGGCTGTCGCGCGAGAAGCAACCCGTTCTGCTGGGCTAAAAAGAATTTAGAGTAGAATTATAACAAACAACTCTACTTTATAAAACTTGGTACCCCGAGTCAGATTCGAACTGACACATAACTACGTTCTGAGCGTAGCGCCTGCTACCAGCTACCAATTGGGCTACCGGGGCAAAGTACCTCTTCCTCTTTGATATCCATTTTTCAGATATTCATCAAGTAAATCTTTTTTAATCTTTATGGCTTTAACACCATTAGTAATCCAGCATGTACCAAACTGGCTGTTCTTTTCACCATCATGTTTACCTTTTGCGGAGGCTGACATTTTAGCTTTAGTTTTCTTAGTATGACTCTTACCTAACCAATTTTGATTTCCAGTAACAGCTTCAGAAATCTTTTGAGCATAAGAATCGCGATACTCTTGATTTTCTCTTCTAGCTGCAATAGTTTTTGCAGCTAAAACTCCAATCTTTTTCTTAATAATTGGATCTCGAAGAGGTATTAGCGAATTTGGGTTATTTGCCCATCCGCCTCCTCCACCAAGTTGCAAATTCATGCATCTAGGGTCATCGAGAATTTCTTCATTAACTAACTCACGTTCTCTTTCTTTGAGTTGAATTCGTGAAGGAAGAAACTCTAGGATTTCTTTCTTGTGTCTTTCAACACCATATTTCTTAATTGATCTCGTGATCAACTTACCACTACCAAAATAACCATCTTCTAGCGAATCCGTCGAATGCATGCCAATGTAATACTTCCCATCATCACGCGTTATTTTGTAAATGTAGTGGTAAGTTCGTTTGTCTGCTCTTTGCATGATAGCTCCTTTCAAAGCTATTTAGCAAAAAGGTAACCTGGTCTGGGTGGCAGGATTTGAACCTGCAGCCTCCCACTTCCAAAGAGGGCCGTCTACCAGATTGACAATACACCCAGAATGATTGTTGCATTTCGGGTTAGAAGGATTCGAACCTCCATGTCTTTCGACCACCGCTTGTCGCGGATCCGTTTACCAGTTTGGGCATAACCCGAAACGCATACAACTTAGATACTTGAGAAGGAGCCCATACTCTACTTCTTGTTCTCTAAATTGTTTCGCTGGAATCTCACCAGCTCATCAGTGCGTTTAGTATGCAAATTTCAGTTGAGCCTACTGATCCGTATTCTTTCAACGGTGAGCTAATAGCTGTTTGCATACAAAACCATTTACCACGAACATAGTGAGGGAATCGAACTCCTCGTCCTTTTCGAAGGGATGCGCCGGCTCTTGTTACTTGTCTCGATCCTTCCAACCACTGTCGAGAACCCATTGGGTAGGGTGGTAAAACATGGTGCAGACGATGGGACTCGAACCCACACGGTATTTCTACCACAAGCACCTCAAGCTTGCGCGGCTGCCAATTACGCCACATCTGCAAAATACTGAATCAACAAAGGAGTGAATCATGGGGATAATCGTAGAAGGATAACCATGATTCGATCGGTTGATTAAATTTGTCGCTCTTACGAACTATACTTACGTCTCATTTTTGCACCAGTGAGATACTCTGGGCAATGTCTCTTAAGATAACGTACTACACTCTGCGGAGCTATGTCTAAAATAGCTGACGCTTTCCGCATCCAACCATATTGGGTTATATCCAAATTAGCATTTTTTAACTCTACGAGCTTTAATTTTGCTTTTTCTTCTACTATACTAATTCGTTTAGCTCGTCCTAGCGCAAGAGCAGATTTCATTTTATCAGTAAATTCGACTTTTCCTTCAAACTCCCGCCTAGACTTTGTTCTTGGTGTTACGTTATAATACTCTTTCCACGTATCGCCGAAAACTTCTTTCGCGCTTTTGAACTCGCTAATTAAACCATTATGCGCTGCTCTATGGCAGTTTGGGCACAAGTAAGTTAAATTAGAAAGCTCATCGCCTCCGCCTTTTGATTGTGGCAGTATGTGATGAAAATCGCATACACATAAATTCCAACCACAGTTAAAACAACTAAGATTCATCCTCTTAGCTATTTTGGAGATAGTTCGTTTACTGCATTCTAAGATTGAATCCATACCTATTACTCAATTTTGAAATAGGTATTTATTGGAACCTTGTGGTGGGTGTGGCAGGATTTGAACCTACACAGGCTTATTTGTATGCGGGAGATTTACAGTCTCTTGAGCTCACCAATGCTCAGCACACCCATATTTACTTCTCGACTTTCTCAAATTCTACACCATCAATTACGACGATTGTCTTAAGAGATTTTTCATGCATCGTAGTAGTTGTAGTGCTGTTTAGACACCTTACCACCGTGATTCGACCGCCACCTCCGCCTAATTCATTGAATGAGCAGTCTTTTAATTCTGCGGGTTTTACCGAATAGCGCGTAGATACATCTTGTGAATAAGGATCGCAACCAGCAAGAACAATCAACGCAAATACAGCAAGTAGTTTCTTCATCATCATCATCATTACCTCATTATGTATGGATTACTTCTTTAATGCTTGTGAAGGAAATTGCTCTTTCACAAATCTTACAAGGTTTAGCAAGAGCTTCTTCACCACTTCTGGTGAACCTTGTTATTACCATTCGATAAGCTAATGCAGTGTTCTTGCATCGTGCTATGGCATTAATTTCAGCGTGCATATAAATCTTATACACTTCACCAACCGCTTTAGCATGCTTCGCTTGAAGTGGATGAGTCTTTACATAAGAGTTCTTGCCGACACTCAAAATGTTTCCACGCTTATCATAAATGAATGCGGTTATATCAACTTTTCTTGTCATCGTTTTTAATTGTTGGTCTCCGCGGTAGGATTCGAACCTACGACCCTCTGCTCCCAAAGCAGATGCGCTAACCGGACTGCGCTACGCGGAGATATTGACAACAAGTTAGTAGATGACGGGTAGGTTCGCAAAAGGATAACCATCATCAATTCGGTTGTCAAAACTTAAAAATAGAAATAGAAATTAGAAAGAATAACAAATATGCCATTGGGCATTGTCCACCGTAACCATAAGGACAAGTAGGAATCGAACCTACACGGTTTTTATACCATTAAAAGAGATAACCAATAAGCTCCGGTTACTCTTTCTAATTTCTACTTAATTTTGTAAGAGATGATATTTTATACCAACTCTTTACTTAGAAAAACTATTATTTGGTTTTACTTCTACGTCGCTCTACGTCGCTATGTAGCAACTGAGAAGTAAATTATACTCCAACGCTACTCTTTGAAAAACTTACATTTATCAAAGTGAAACCTAGACATCGTGTTCATGGCACCAGATTTATCGCAGTGCGGGCATTGAACTTTCTGTCTAACCTTTCCGAGACTAGGACATCCAAACTTCTGAAAATTCTTCTTTACAGATTCACTAATCTTTTTCTTGACTTCTTCGGAATGTCGATTAGTATTCTGCGACGCTATGTTTCTATAGTATCCGGCGCCATATTTCTCAAGAAGCGTCTTCTTAATTTTAACAGCCACAACTGTAGATAATCCACCATCTAAACCATTCTCAGGTTTTAGATTAGCCCACTCTTCAGATAGAGTGATATTATGTGCTTCACTAAATTCTAGCGCTGCCGTTATGCATTCTTTTTCATCAGTAAACAATCCAACAATTTCAGTCGTAACATCATTTCCATGCGCTTTTAAATGTCTCGTCCAGTGTAATCCTGAACCTCGATATTTAAAGGGGTTATTAATAGTCTTGCCGAAATATTTAAGACCTGTTTTATTATGGGTTTTGATGTATAGGTAAGTTGGTTTAAACATTTTAAATCTACTGAAAACTGGTGAAATCGACTAGGATTCGAACCTAGTTAAGCCAGAGGCGCCGCCTTTACATGGATAACCAATTACTAACGGTTACATGACAACAAAAAGGTGCAATCGGAGATTTTCACGGTGGGGTTTCCAACTCCCTCCGACTTCATTCGCGTGAACATCTAGTAGTCCACTACCGATCAATATCGTTACTGATACTTAAAAGTATTCTGGTGCGTCCACCCGGACTCGAACCGGGATGACCATTACGGTCGGCGGGTTTTAAGCCCGATGCGTCTACCAGATTCCACCATGGACGCTTTGAAAGTGTTTAGTTGCGGGTGCGAGGATTTGAACCTGCGATGCCAATGGCTTATGAGACCACGGTGGTGACCGGACCCTACCCGCAACTAAAAACTCTCTTACTTTCTAAGCCACCATTTAAACGTGGCTTGTACTACACTTAGTACCACTATGATAATCCAAAACACCGGATCAAGTAGCATTTTTACAAATTCATCTGTAAAGTAAATCATAATTAAGAAAATTTGGTGGGAGTACTCGGACTCGAACCGAGACGGTATCTCTACCACGAGGACCTAAACCTCGCGCGTGCTGCCAATTTCGCCATACTCCCATATTAAGTAAGGTTGGTCGCTACTCCAACACCTGGACTTGCACTTCGTGACAGAGTACCGGCCGATACTTGATGTCAGTAAGTTTCACGGCGGTCCGTCTGGCCTTAGGAAACATTAGGCATGCATACTTATCTCATGCTAACTTACTTAAATTTGGTACCCGTGGTCGGACTCGAACCGACAAGCCTTGCGGCGCCTGATTTTGAGTCAGGTGCGTCTACCAATTCCACCACACGGGCAATGAAACTATTTCAACCAGCAATCGTACCCAAAAGGATATGAGTAAATTGCGTTAGAACGACCATTACATGAAAATTGGAAACCAACAACATTAATGTAAGTCGTTACTGACAGTAGAAGTAGTATGCTTAATATTATAGCAAGTACTACACCTAACAAAAACTCTTTAAGTTTGTTCATTTTATCACCTATAAAGTAGAGTAAAAACTGTACTTATATTTAGGAGAGTTGAATTTTGTTGGAACAAAAGTAAGAATCGAATCGGGAGATTTGAACTCCCTAACATTAGGATTGTGTCCCAACGTATTATCCAAGGTAATCAATTCTAAGCGGTTCCATCTACTACTTTACGACCCTGTGAATAACCTCTTGCAAGGAATTCATCGAGTTGTTCTTTCTTGATCTTGATAGGTTTTACACCATTGGTTACCCAGCAAGATCCAAACTGACTGTTCTTTTCACCGATGCCGCATGCACGCTCAGCGATAGTAGCTTTCATTTTTGCTTTGGTTTCTTCAGAATGTTTTCTGCCTTGCCAATTTCCCCACTGTGAACGATTGAAGCTATTTCGTTCGCGCTTTGTCTGCAAGATTTTTTCACTGATAACTTTATGATCACGCTTACTTGATCGATTTCCGGCAATAGAAGCATTGACCTGCTGTGCCTTTGTGAAGAATCCACTTGGATGACCGCCTAATGCGATGTTCATACACTTAGGATCAGATACAATTTCTTCATTGACTAACTGTCGTTCTCTTTCTTTAAGAGAAATTCGCGAAGAAAGAAATTCTAGAATTTCTTTCTTATGCTTCTCAACGCCGTGCTGTTTAACAGATCGAGTAATTAACTTGCCGCTACCAAAATATCCATCGTCAAGATTATCCGTGCTGTGCATTCCGATATAATATCGGCCATCATCTCTAGTAATCTTGTATATGTAGTGGTACTTTCTACGATCTGCTTGTTGCATAAACATTTCCAATTAAAGAAGATATTTATGCTAAAAAAGTAACCTGGAGCGGGGGAAGGGATTCAAACCCTCTCCATCAGCTTGGAAGGCTGAGTCCTCTCTCAGGAGAACCCCCGCATAGTGCAAACAAAAATGTTAGAAGAAGTTGCTCCCCGACTGGAGCTTACCCTTAGCTTGTGGCTGCGGGATGGAGTCGAACCATGCATCTGTAAGATAATCTTCAAACAGCGGTTTGCTAACTTTAAGAGTTCACTTTAACAACAGGAGGCCTTTTAACCCCATCTGCCGAAACAGAACTTCAGTGCTGATCTAACTCTTAAAATTGGTGGAGAATAACGGTATCGAACCGTTCCTACCGCAGTGCAAGTGCAGCGTCTAGCCCTCTAGATTCCCTAAAAATGAAAACGGACCATTTATCGCCTCGTCCATTATTCTCCTTCTCTACCAGGGAGAACTTTCATAAAACTGTAATTGATAAGAACAACAAAAATTGACATCGAGTCAAAGTTGCGCCCAGCATTCAAGAGGAGAATCGAACTCCTAACTCCATTTTCGCAAGAATAGATAACCAATGTCGAGCAGTTATTCTTATCGATTACAACTTGGTGGAGGATATCGGGATCGAACCGATGACCTCATGCGTGCAAGGCAAGCGCTCTCCCAGCTGAGCTAATCCCCCAAGTGTATGACCCGCCTCTCCCGATTTGAGTCATACGATATTGCTTAACAGCAACCAGCGTCTTGCATTATATAAACTTGCTCTTCACCACCATCAACGATGCGGACATCGACTAGGTTGTCAGACTCAGAAAACGTAACACCTTCTGCGATTGCTAGCTCCATTGCACGTTCTACATTTTCTGCAAAGACTATCAGTCCACCACCGGAATGATAGTTATCCGTCAAATTCGAAATGTAATACCATACAAATACTTTCATAATTTACTCCTAGTGAAAACAAAAGCTTTGTTTTCACTAGGCGAACAATAAAAGAGAAGACTTTTTAATATGGCAAGAGCTGACTCTGGAGACCAGATGCGATATTAAATTAGAGCGGGTGACAAGGATTGAACTTGCGACATTTTCGTTGGCAACGAAATGCTCTACCACTGAGCTACACCCGCATAAAAGCAACAAAGTAGCGATAACGAAGATTGTCTTTCGACTAGGACCGGTGCGTCTGCCATTTCCGCCATCACAAAGTTTCCTAAGTGAGAGGGGTTCGAACCCTCACGTCTTTCGACACCTGTTTGAGATAATCATTATCTATCGGTTGCATTTGTGGTTCCTGTAGGGATTGAACCTACGACCTTATCCTTGTTCAGCAATTCTTGTTCATTGTCTTCGATGTCTTTCAATCGCCAAACAATCAATTCAAAGGATGCAGCTTTAGCCGCATTCCATTTTATGTCATCTACAATAGATTGACGACCTTTGATTTCAAGAATAAATTTAGTACCATTGATTCGTTCTACTTCAAAATCTGGATTATATGTATGAGGTTCGTTATTTACGAAGTAAGTTATTCGATGTGGGCATCTTGACCATTTTTTAATCTCACCAAGGTTTTTAAATCTTGTTAAGATATGCGCTGTTCTTAATTCCCACGATCCTTGGACTTTTACTCCATCAATTTCGTACCACTTACAAAATCCTCCAGCTTGCTGCCTCGAACCATCAGAGTATCCTTTCTTTAAGCGTTCTGATTGAAGCACAGATAACTGTAACTTCTGCTTTTCTGAAAGGGGGCCACGTTTGATTCCTTTTAAGGAATTAGAAATAGATTTTCCTAATTTCTCAATCCTAGGATCTGAAACATCTAGACCTTTGTTCCATGCAACTCGCTTTCTTTTCTCATAAACCTTACCACAGGATTTAGTGATATGTCTATTCAATGCGTTTGACTTTACTTCTTTCCCGCATTTATCGCAAGTGATGGTCGAAAATACTCCTTTTGGCATTTATGAAATCCTTAAAATAATCTTAAGTTATTTATAAGTCTTTCGAATAAGAGATTTGCTCTACCGCTGAGCTAAGGAACCAAGAGAATTTAAATTGTGAAAGAACAATTTAGAGATGATATTTTATCTCTTAACTTACTTGATGAAAACTCGTTGTGATCTTCATCATTAAGATGTTCGACTGGGTAACGAAATTCTGTCCAGCTCACCAACATCTTTTAAAGCTTACCAACGTTAGTTGGTATAAGTGAATTATATCTAACTACACACTTTGTAAAAACTACCTTCAGATAAAAATTTAGGGACTCAACTTTCGTGGAGTCCCTTGAGAAATTCTAGTTCAGAACTCTTCAGGGACAACTTACTCCAGGGGCCGACAGCACACTACCCAACGCTGCCGGCGCGAGAGGATAAAGTGATGTGGATAAGAGTAGTGAAGCCATGATCTCCTCGACTAAGTCGAATGTTTTTAACTGATGTAGTTATATATAGGGAAACTGAATTTCTTTGGAACCTGATTATTCGTCAAAATCGGTCTCAATGCCGATGCCGCGATAGTCGTCTGGGATTTCATCATCTCTTTCACGAAGACGCTGAAGCGTGTCAGCAAGCCAACCTTTTGCGTCGCTCTCGCTGTAGAAGCCCATAATGACCAAGTGACTTGATTGCGGATCATTATGATCCAAGGCTTTTTGAACTAGTTCTGGATCACGTGGACGAATATCATTGCTGTAGGACATTTCATGAATGACTTGACCAGCAATTTCACTTGACAGCAAATTTTTCTTATGCCACCACAAGAGAGCAGGAACAAACGGTCTATCTGCTTCTTTTACTGCAAGCTGGCTGCGCATTGTAGCTTTCACGTGATTGTGCAAATCCAACGCGGCTTCTTTACTACGTTGGTTAATAAGATTGTCAATTAATGACTTGATATGGCTCATTGTGTTCCTTATGCAGTGAAGGCGAATTTCTGCAAATCAACAGAGTCGGCATCATCACCGGTAACTGTTGTGGCATTATCGAACGCGTGCTTTGCTTCTTTAGAAAGCTCATCATAAGTCATGGCGCGGACAGCTTCGCTACCGCCATTTGCGCTCAACGCTTTTACAACTGCCCATGCAGTTTCTTTGCTGTCGCACTTGTAGTATTCGTCATTATCTCCATCCACTACGGCATATTGCTGATCAGCAGACGGCGAATGACCTATCTTCAGTTTAGAGCTGAAGAATTCTTTCAGGTGGTTATGAAGATCCAACGCTGCTTCATCAGTGCGTTGGTTAATGAGGTTATTGATTAGGGATTTGATATGAGACATGAGATTCTCCTTTATAAGGTTAACCCCATATTTATTCATCCATTCAAATGTTCGTTCAACGTCTCAATAGTCGCTTCCAACTCAATACGCTTAATTAGGAGGTTTTGAACTGCTTGAGAAGTAGGTTGGTTTCCATAAGTGCGATGAAAGTACGCATCGTGAGGAAGCCTGCCCAAAGTCATATTGAGCAGCTTCAGTTGATCTTGCAGATTTTGAAGATATTCGTTAGAAAAGATTTGCATGCTAGAACTGGGGTTGGAACCAGTCGGGCGGATTTGTTTTCGTCCACTTAGCGAAGCGAGCTTTGTCACGATTGTAGAGATAACGGTACGCAGCGACATGGTCTGGTTGTTTGTAGGCATTAGGCATCGCTAATGGAGGGTCAGTCCATTCAACGTTTTTAGGGATGTTCTTTGGTGGATTTGCTAGCAATGGAAGAAGCTTCTCAACGCCATGAATCTTTCCATAACGTCGAGTGTATTCCTTCAGCATTGCTTTCAACAATTGGAAATGCCACTCATACTGCTTCTCACCCTCCATACTCCAGGTGCAGCATGGATGATTCAAATGGGTGGCAGCATATAAAGCAAATCCACGAGAATGCGAATAATAAGGGCGAAGCTTACCATCGATACGGTATTGCATCTTGACTTCTTCGTCTGGCATTACCCACATCTTCTTGTTTCTATCTCGATCTTGTTCATCCCAATATTCATATTGGATAAACTCGCCGTCAAGAAAACGATGCGCGCAGGATAAAAGCTGTGCAGACTCTATAGGCATCTTGACAATGTGTTTGTCAATCATCGCCTTAGCGGCTTCTTCAGCATTTCTAGATAGAAAAAAGATATTCATCTTGATAACTTATCATCAAATACTAATGAGTTATTTTATACTGTCTACAAACTGAAGTAAACAAAAAGGGAGCCCGAAGACTCCCTAATGTTACCACAAATCCCAAATCTGACGAGGACGCTGAAATTGAATCTCATAGTCAGGATTCTTCATCCATTTTATGATTTCCAAATTGTGCTTTCTACGCTTACTTCTATTCGAAGGCTCCCAAGGCTCCTCGTAAAAGTACTGGAAAGATAAGTGCCTTGTCATCATGTCAGAATGGAATCTCCATTTAGGAATTTCACGATCCACGAATGGAGTTAAGATTCGCTTTCCGTCCTTATATTCATTATGGATTCGACCAGGTTGAGATTGCTTTTTGATGCGGCGATATGTACGAGACATGATTGTGCTCCTTTGAGTGGGTAACACAATCGAGTCTGCTTTTCTTTATATGCGTAGGTAGTCATGGGAATTTCATCGATAGAGATTTCATTATAAGTCAATGGCTATCGATGAAAATCTAACACCACTACATACGCAGCTACATATAGCACGCACAACTTCTCACTTAAGCAACTTCAGCGTTTGGATCTTCCAACACGTTAATTGCGATTAAGACGCTGTTAAGTTTTACTTTCGCTAGCTTGCAAATCTTAGCAACATCATCTGTATGAAGTAGGGTGTCACCATCCTGCCCCTCAAGCGCGTCGACAATGTCTGCTACGTCGTCTTCATCCAAATCACTTGCCTTCAACTTCTTGACGAAGTTTTTGGTCTTCATAGGCAGCTTAGAAAGAGTCGCGTCCTCTTTCACTTGCTTTGCCGGCTTCATCATCGATTTGATTTCAGCGAGTTTTGCGTCATAATCTTTGCCCCACGTCTTAAATGAATCAAAGATCGCCTTCGCCTTCGCCTTAATAGCCATCCACACATCGCTCAGACCTTCATCCAACATGCCGTCTAACTTGCCTTTCAATGCTTTCTTCTTATCATCTTCGTCCTTAAACTTGACAGACAACTTAGTAATTTCTGGTTTAGCCGCGACTGATTTAATTGCGGTGAATTCCTTAATGAGCTCTTTTGCCTTACCTTCAATTTCAGGAACGAGCTCCATCAACTTTTTCATCACCTTCTCATAGTCCACAACTTCTTCCTTACTAGATGGAGTTGCAGGCGTCGTCTTACTTACTGTAGCAGTCATACTAACAGTGTCGATGACGCGAGTGTAAATGATATCTGCCGCGTCATCAAAATACTCTAATACCTTGTCTTTGATCTGACCATTCAACTCATTGCGTTTCTCTTGGATGGCATCTAAAAGTCTATCCATCTGCTTGTAACGTTTTGCTGCGCGAGTGAAGATGGCGCTTTCTTTGCCTTCTAACTCTACAGTAACACGCTCGATAACGCCCTTCATGACCTTATCTTTATACTCTAAATCTGTTCTACGAGATTTAGCTTCAAATAAATCGAATAGTAACATTCACTTCTCCCTTACATTAACAAATCCATCACTGCAGTCCACAAAGCTGGATCCTTATGATGGTTAACGTACATATCAACAAAATCAGTAGGGCCAAGTTCGTCAGCTGATCTTGCATCAGCTCTACACTTCTTAACAATATCTCTAGCCTTCTTACTTAACTCTATTTTACTGTACTTCGGTTGCTTAGCTTTCTCTGCTTCGCGGCGAGCTTTCTCATCTGCATGATAAGGATTAGATGGATCAAACTCTACATTACGAAAATCTTTCACTTGACTATTATCAGTTTTCTTATCACTTCCACTGAATGTTCCCTTAGGAACACGTCGAGCTTCTACAAGTGTCAATAATTCTTTAATTAGCATTTTGTTGGCTCCTATTGAGATGCATTTCTTATTTATTCTTCAATCTTAGCACCCTTACTAAGATTGTCCCACCACGGTAACATCTGTAAATTCTCTAATCCACCCGCTTTCTCAACAGGCCAGCCTCTCTTAAAACACTCAATGACAGGCACGATATGGTCTAGATGATAAACGTCGTCTCCTGTTTTTCCTCTTTTGTAATTATGCGGATTAATTAAAGCTTTGTTTTTCTTGTACACGAACTCAGAAACACCTCTAACCAACCTAGCATAATCTTCTGCTTTGGTTACATCATAGTCTTTTCCATGTTCACGAATATATCCTGCTAATGCAGTTTGCATTCGATGTTTTGGTCCGCAATAGCCACAAGGAGAAGGACCATTCTTACTTTTAGCGCTGTTGATTTGTTTACGTAAGTTATTGAAGACTATGTGTTGAAGTCTACCACAGCACGGATTAGTAATTTCATAAACGTTTTTATTATGTGCGCTTAATGATGGCCCAGAGATATAAGTAAACCCCCATTCTTTAATATTCTTAATTTCATCATCTACCATTTTATCTCTCACATTTTGTTTCGAGCATAACAAACAAAAATTGCTTCGGCTAGCAGTAAACATCTCAGTATTGCATCGTAAACATTTTCTATTTCTAAATTTTGGCATAATTTGTTGTGGTGATTTTAGCAGACTATTTATCTTCCTCCAGATCAAAAAAGAGGAGCTCGAAAGCTCCTCAATTTACAACTTTTTATTGTTATCCTTGCTACGTCGTTGATAGAGAACCGAAGCCCTCTTACCAATTATACGAACGACAA
>Ga0170475_104226041_pt1 | contig 22187 bp, 19 predicted proteins | sample Soicark_Litter_5_FD_111474 | JGI IMG/M metagenome (GOLD analysis project Ga0170475, IMG submission 111474) | Avena fatua rhizosphere microbial communities from Hopland, California, USA. Combined Assembly of 48 SPs
GGCTACGTCGCGTGGGCGAATTCTTGGGTAAAGTTGGCGGCCGATCCCACTCCTCGGGATGGCGCCGGTGGTAGGGCCATAGGCACTAAACTGTAGTTGCGAGCGGTTATCAGGACAACGGAGGGAGTGCGTTGCCACTAACTGAGGCGTTCACGATTTCCAACAACACATGGGCGACGCTAGCTGACGCACCGCGGGCCACAATTTGGCCAGGATCGGCAGTCTATAACACTAAACTGTACTGTTTCGGCGGGGCGGTATCCTACTACGGCAGTGCCGTCAATAATGTCCAGATTTACCAACCATAGTGGACCTTGCACAGACATTTGTAATCTCCTATCGCGAGCTCATGCATTTGGAACTGCTCGACCAACTCTCCACTGAGCACCTACTGGAGGAACCGGGCCGTGCTTGGTTCGGCCGGAGGCGTTCCCCTTTCTGATGTCGGTGAATATGGGCTCATCGTCCGCGATGATTGAGGTAACACCCCTGATTACAAAAACCATTTCTTACGAGTGAGGATTGCGATTTATCGCGTCCAGCACGACGTCGATGCCGTATCCCTCTACGATTCCCGATCCCACTACTTTTGTGGGGGCGTCGGGTTGAAGGGAGCGTCCACAGCGTCACGTTCGTTCCTCTTGATGACACCTAAGATTTCATAGTGCCTGTGGGCAGGACTCCAGTAGACGATAGGGCCAGCGGCGATAAGAAGATTCCACGCACCATGAAAATGGATCTCAAAGGAATCTGGCCGGGTTGGATTGATGCCGCTATCGTGCCTATCTTGATGAACGGAACTATCTCTGGTACGACTGGCCGCGATGTGTTCCGCAAGTTTGCAGGTACTTGGGGCAGTTTGACCGCGGGGAACGATCCCATGAACCAAACCTGCTGTCCGGTGGTTAACACTTCTGAACTCTTCATGACGGCGTAAGGCTTTGCAATCTGCTCGCCAATTTCAAGGATGGCGAGATCCACGTCCTTGGAAGATGGAAGGATGGTCCGCAGGATCTGAAGGTCGCTCCAAGTCTGGTTGTGCTATACCTGAACAACGGCGTTGGTCAGCGGCAGATGTTTCCCCAAACGTCTGGTCGTGACCAAGTAAATCCGCCCACCCTGGTCGAGCTTGAACGCAGTTGCTTGCTCATTGCCGCTGCGGATGAGGAGAGTCCGCTGGAAGATTTCGTTAGGGAGTTCGTACTGCGCGTGGGCCCACGTTGAGGCTGTGATAACAAAGAGCAAAAGCGATCTTTGAGTTTGTCGGCGAAACATGACGAGGCTCATTTTACCCAGTCCGGGGCTATGGTTGGCGCTAAATCGCCATATCGCTCGTTGACGCTACCAACGCCCTCCTTGCCAAAATCCCACAAACGCTTCTACTTTTCCTCTGCCACCTTTGCGCTAGACTAAAGCTGTCCCCATGTCCCAATTCGTCCACCTGCACCTGCACACCGACTATTCCCTGCTCGATGGCGCTTGTGACGTCGAGAAACTCTGCGAGCACGTCCACCAGCTAGGCATGCCCGCGGTGGCGATGACCGACCATGGCAACATCTTTGGCGCCGTGCACTTCGTCAATGCCGCGCACAAACATGGGGTCAAGCCCATCGTCGGATGTGAACTCTACGTGTGCAAAAAGGACGACCACCGCGCCGCACCCGAAGGTGATACCTACAATCACCTGCTGGTGCTCGCGGAAAATGAAGAAGGATATCGAAACCTCGTAAAGATCACGTCCGAAGCCTCGCTGCACGGGTTCTACTACAAGCCGCGAGTCAGTAAGAAGTTCCTGGCGGAGCACTCCCGGGGCTTGATCGGGCTCTCCGGATGTCTCAAGGGCGAAGTTGCCGAGCGCCTGGTCGAGGGCAACTACGATGCGGCGCGGACAGCCGCCGGGAGCTTCGTCGACATCTTTGGCAAAGGAAACTTCTTCCTCGAGATTCAGGATCAGGGACTCGAACTCGAGCACCGTATTCATCCGGGTTTGTTCAAGCTTGAAAAAGAACTCGGCCTGCCGATGGTTGCCACCAACGACAGCCACTATCTCTGCGAAGACGATGCGCACGCGCAGGACGTCATGGTGTGCATACAGACGGGCAAATCGATCCGCGACACGGCGCGCATGAAGTTCGACGGGACGCAGTTCTACGTCAAGAACTACGACGAGATGTACCGCGTGTTTAAGGATTCTCCGGACGTCCTCACGCGGACGCTCGACATCGCCGAACGCTGCCATCTGAAGATCGACAAGATACCGAATCCGTTCCCGGAATTCGAGGTTCCGCCCGGATACACGATTGACAGCTACTTCGTACACGTCACTCGCGAAGGCTTCGCCCGCCGCCTTGAAACGCTACGCCCGCAGTCTGAACTCAGCAAGCTGAAGCATTCGATCGCCGACTACGAGCAGCGCCTGGAGCGGGAACTGGCCATCATCCAGCAGATGAAGTTCCCCGGCTATTTTCTGATCGTTTGGGACTTCATTCGCTACGCCAAAGAGCGCGGAATCCCGGTCGGTCCGGGCCGCGGATCCGCCGCTGGATCTCTCGTTTCCTACGCCCTCGGCATCACGGACATCGATCCTCTGCAGCACGAATTGCTCTTCGAGCGTTTCCTGAATCCGGAGCGCGTGTCCATGCCTGATATCGATATCGATTTTTGCATGAACCGCCGCGCCGAGGTTATCGACTACGTTACCCAGAAGTACGGGCGTGACAACGTCGCACAGATCATCACGTTTGGCACGATGGCGGCGAAAGCTGCGATCAAGGACGTCGGGCGGGCCATGGACATTCCCTACGCCGACGTGGACCGCATCGCCAAGATGGTGCCGGCGCAGTTGAACATCACGCTCGACAAGGCCATCGAAGAATCGCCCCAGCTGAACGAGGCTTACACAAAAGACGCGCAGATCCGCGAACTGCTCGATACGGCAAGGAAGTTGGAGGGACTGGTACGAAACTCCGGAGTCCATGCCGCGGGAGTTGTGATCTCGCCGCGTCCGCTGACCGATCTTGTCCCGTTGCACCGCACCAAGAACGATGAAATCGTGACCGCCTACGACATGGTCGCCATCGAAAAGATGGGCCTGTTGAAGATGGACTTTCTCGGCCTGACCACGCTGACGATTTTGACCGACGCGCTCAAGCTGATTGAGCAGAAGCGCGGGACTCCGCTGACGCTGGAAGAGATCCCGCTGCAAGACGAAGAGACTTACCGGGAAGTCTTCCACAAGGGACTGACCTCCGGCGTGTTCCAGTTTGAATCGCACGGCATGCGCGACGTGCTGCGCAAATATCAGCCGAATTCGATCGAAGACCTTACCGCTCTCAATGCGCTGTATCGTCCTGGCCCGATTCAGGGCGGGATGATCGATGACTTAGTCGATCGCAAGCACGGGCGAAAAAAAGTCGAGTACGACTTGCCCGAACTGCAGGAGATCCTGCAGGAAACGTTGGGCGTGATCGTGTATCAGGAACAAGTGATGCAGATTGCGAACCGGATCGCGGGATACTCGCTGGGCGATGCTGACCTGCTCCGCCGCGCGATGGGCAAGAAGAAGCCGGAAGAGATGGCGCAGCAGCGCGAACGGTTCATCAAGGGAGCGGCCGAGCGCAAATATCCGCCGAAGAAGATCGAGAAGATCTTCGACCTGATGGCGCAGTTTGCCGGATACGGCTTTAACAAGTCGCACTCCGCGGCCTATGCCCTGCTCGCGTATCACACCGCCTATTTAAAGACGCATTTTCCGGTTGAATTCATGGCGGCGCTGCTGACGTCCGTGACGGGCTCGACGGACGACGTCGTCAAGTACATCAATGAATGCCGTGAGATGGGCATCTCGGTTGAGGCGCCGGATATACATGTATCCGACGCCAACTTCACGCCGCATGGGGAGTCAATCCGCTTCGGGTTGGCCGCGGTAAAGAACGTCGGCGGCAATGCGATCGAGTCCATTGTCGCCGCGCGCAAGAAGCTTGGCAGCTTCAAATCCATTTTCGAATTCTGCGAGAACGTCGATCTCCGCCTGCTCAATAAACGCGTGATCGAATCTCTCGTGAAGAGTGGGGCCATGGATTCATTTGGCCGCCGTGCCCAGTTGATGGCGGTGCTCGACAAGGCGATGGAGCAGGCGCAAAAAGCGCAACGCGACGCCGAATCCGGCCAGCACGGGTTGTTTGGAGTGTTCCAGCAGGAGGAAGCGGCAGCCAGCAACGATGTACTGCCCAACGTGCCTGACTGGGACGAGCACACTCGCCTTCAGGCCGAAAAAGAGATTCTCGGATTTTTCATCTCAGGGCATCCGCTGGAGAAGTACAAAGACAAGCTGCAGGATCTGCAGGCGCTCAGCATCGAGGAAATCGGCGCCATGACCAAGTCCACCGGCAAAGACGAGACCATCGCCACTGCCGGCATCATCAGCAACCTGCGCGTCCTCAAGTCGAAGAAGGGAGACTTCTACGCCCAGGCCACGCTCGAAGACATGTCCGGATCGATCGACATGATCGTCTTCCCCGAGGCATTCAAACGGCTCGGGGAGAAGGTGAAGCTCGAAGTACCCGTCCTCGTCAAAGCCGGAGTGCGAATCGAAGAGGGCGCGAATCCTAAAATCACCGCGGCTGAAATCATGCCGCTGGACGACGCGAAGGTGCCGCTACCTCGCGCGATTCGCATCCGCGTGATCGTGGACGCGGCCGCCGAAAACACTGTTGACGATCTCCACACCCTGTTCCTTGAGCGCAAAGGCGAGGCCCAGGTGCTGTTCGACGTGGAGCGGCAAGGGGATTTCATGGTGGTCATGGAGGCGAAAGGCTATAATGTGCTGCCAGACAAGAACTTCATCGCCCGCGTGGAAAAGCTCTGTGGGCGTGGAAGTGTACGCGTCATCAGTTAACTATGGCAGCCAGTGAAAAAGCCCAACAAGAGCTAGAGCAGATCGAGCGCCAGGTGGCTGAGATGGAATCGTCCAGCCCTGACGACGCGACCCGCCGCCAAATCGCCACATTGCAGGAGCGGATCGAAACCCTGCGGCAGGACATCAACGCTCCGCCGACAGCCTGGCAGAAAACTGAACTGGCGCGCCACCCGCAACGGCCGCAGACGCTCGACTACATCGATCGCGTATTTACCGATTTCAGCGAAATCCATGGTGACCGCGGATTCGGCGACGATGCTGCGATTATCTGCGGCATGGCGCGCTTTCACAGCGATGAGGTTCTGGTTGTCGGCACGCAAAAGGGCCGCGACATGAAGCAACGGGTCTTCCGGAATTTTGGCACTCCGCATCCGGAAGGCTATCGCAAGGTGATTCGCATCATGCAGGTTGCCGAGAAGTTCCGGCGCCCGATCTTCACACTGGTCGATACCGACGGCGCGTATCCCGGGATTCACGCCGAGGAACGCGGCCAGGCCGAAGCCATCGCCTACAACTTGCGTGAGATGGCCCGACTGGAAGTTCCAATCATCGCCACGGTAATCGGAGTTGGCGGAAGCGGCGGGGCGCTCGCGATCGCAGTTGCCGACCGCGTCCTGATGATGGAAAACTCCATTTACTCGGTCATTTCACCGGAAGGCTGCGCGGCCATCATGTGGCGCGATGCCACGAAGAAGGAACTCGCGGCTGAGGCGATGCGCATTACAGCGGCCGACCTTAACGAACTTGGCTGTATCGACGAGATTGTTCCCGAGCCTGAAGGGGGCGCTCACAAGGATCATGAGGCCGCTGCCAACCTGCTCGATGCCTGCCTGCAGAAGCACTACGCCGAGTTGAAGAACATGCCGGCTGCCGAATTGGTCGCAGCACGATATAATAAGTTCCGCACGATTGCTCAGTTCTACAAGACCGAGGCCTAGTCCGAGGCGCTCTCCGGTGTTTCTAAGCAGGTTCCTCCGGGCCACCGACGGGCGATGGGCAGCCAACTCGCCGTATAATGGAGTGTTTCCTCTTCCGCAATCCACAATTCGGGACGAGTGGGATCGTGCCGCAGACTAAAAGGAAGGTGTAGGGATGGCCACAACGGATGTCGTGCCCCGGGAATCGCCCGGCGGCATGGGCAAGCAGCGCATCGTCAACGACATGAGCATTCAGGTCGCGACGGTCAACGGCTCGGGATCGCAGAGTTCGAATACAGTCCTGCTTCGGGCAATTTTTCAAATGGGCGTGCCGGTGTCCGGCAAGAACATGTTCCCGTCGAATATTGCCGGATTGCCGACCTGGTACACGATCCGCGCAAATAAGAACGGCTACATCGGACGCAAGAAGGAGATCGACTTCCTGGTCGCGATGAATCCTGAAACCGCCAGCGAAGACACGATGTCTCTGGCTCCCGGCGCTTCCGTGCTCTATGACGAGCCTCTCGCACTGCACAAGTTGCGCAACGATTTGATCTTCTACTCAGTTCCCTACGACAAGATCGTGGCGCAGGTCTGCCCTGAGGCCAAGCTGCGCAAATTGGTCAAGAACATGGTGTACGTCGGCGTGGTGGCGAATCTGCTCACCATCGACATGGGCGAGGTTGAGAAGGGGATCCGCAAACAATTTGCAAAGAAGGTGAAGGCTGCGAATCTAAACCTGGCGGCGGCACAGGCTGGATTCGAATACGCCAAAGCTAATCTTGAAAAGCGCGGCGTGTTCTACATCGAGCGGATGGATAAGACCGTCGGCAAGATCATCATCGACGGCAACTCCGCAGCGGCGCTGGGCTGCATGTTCGCTGGGTGCACCGTGGTCACCTGGTACCCGATCACGCCGTCGTCTTCCCTCGTCGAGACGATGATCGAGTACATGAAGGAATACCGCATCGGCCCCGACGGCAAGGCCACCTTCGCCATCGTTCAGGCCGAAGACGAACTGGCCGCCATCGGCATGGTCATTGGCGCCGCATGGGCTGGCGCACGCAGCATGACAGCCACGGCTGGGCCTGGGATTTCACTCATGGCGGAGTTCGCCGGACTCGCGTACTACGTCGAAGTTCCGGGTGTGATCTGGGACATCCAGCGTGTCGGTCCGTCTACGGGCTTGCCGACGCGCACGTCACAGGGAGACATTCTGTCGACTGCGGTCCTCTCCCACGGCGACACGAAGCACATCATGCTGATTCCCTGCTCTGTCGAGGAATGCTTCACGATGGCAACGGAGGCATTCAATTTGGCGGAGCAGTTCCAGACGCTGGTCTTCGTGATGTCGGATCTCGATCTCGGCATGAACAACTGGATGGCTGATCCGTTCCCGTATCCCTCAACTCCCATTCAGCGCGGGAAGGTCTTGAGCAAGGAAGATCTCGACCGCCTCGGAGGATTCGCCCGTTACAAAGACATCGACGGCGACGGCATCGGATACCGCACACTGCCCGGCACATCGCACCCCGCGGCGGCATATTTCGCGCGTGGCAGCGGGCATAACGAGAAGGCGCAATACAGCGAGCGCGCGGACGACTTCGAGAACAACATGGAGCGCCTCAACCGCAAGTTTGAAACGGCGCGTTCGTTCGTTCCGCGGCCGGAGATCACCAAGGGCAACAATGCCAAAATCGGAATCATCGCTTATGGCACCTCGCACTGGGGCATCACGGAGAGCCGCGATCAATTGCGCGCGGAATACGGCATCGAGACGGATTACCTCCGCCTGCGGGCGTATCCGTTCACGCGGGAGGTGCACGAGTTTATCGAGCAGCACGAGCATGTCTACGTCGTCGAGCAGAACCGCGACGCGCAGATGCTCAGCCTGCTCAAGCTCGATATCAAACCCGAACTGACGCCGCGCCTGCGCAGCCTCGCACACATAACCGGACTGCCGCTCGATGCGCGCTCGATCACAGACGAACTGACCAGCATGGAGGGCAAGTAGATGTCATCCACGACCGTTGAGCCCGGAGCAGCCGCCCCGGGACCAAAGACAAACCGCATTGGCCTCACCGTTATCGATTACAAGGGCGGCAAGACCACGCTCTGCCCGGATGCGGCCACAATGCCATCTCCGAGCGGATTGTCGAAGCCATGTACGAGATGGGTGTCGAGCCGGAGTATGTGATCAAGCCCAGCGGAATCGGCTGCTCGTCGAAGACGCCTGCCTATTTCCTGAGCCGCTCGCACAGCTTCAACGCTGTCCACGGACGCATGCCCTCGGTTGCGACCGGTGCGTTGCTTGCGAATCGCAAACTCGTCTGCATCGGAGTGAGCGGCGATGGCGATACCGCATCCATCGGCATTGGGCAGTTCATGCATCTGATGCGCCGCAATCTGCCGATCATCTACATCATCGAAGATAACGGCGTCTACGGCCTAACGAAGGGCCAGTTCTCCGCAACCGCCGACCTCGGTTCGAAGTTGAAGACCGGCGTGGTTAACGATCTGCCGCCGATTGACACCTGCGCACTGGCGGTTCAACTCGGTGCAACACTTGTGGGACGCTCCTTCTCTGGCGACAAGCGGCAACTCAGCGCGATGCTCAAGGCAGCGATCGCGCATAAGGGCACAGTGATGCTCGATGTGGTCTCGCCTTGCGTGACGTTCAACGACCACGAAGGTTCGACCAAGTCGTACAAATACGTGAAGGAGCACGAGGAAACGCTGCAGGATGTCAGCTTCGTACCTCACTTCGAGGACATCAATGTGGAATACGATCCGGGATCTACGATCCAGGTAACAATGCATGACGGATCGCGCCTGAATCTCCGCAAGCTGGAGGAAGATTACGATCCGACGAACAAAGTTCGTGCCCTCACCCGCCTTACCGAGGCACACGAAAAAGGCGAGGTCCTGACCGGGATTTTCTATGTGAACCCGACGGCTCCGAATTTCCTCGAGATGCTGAACGTCGTCGATCAGCCTCTAGCCACACTGCCCGATTCGGTAACCAGGCCCGGCAAAGAGGTTCTCGACGCGGTTATGGAAGAGTATGGGTAGGTCTCGGAGAGCACGCGCAGCTGAGAAGTGATTTCTTGGGGATAAGGTGTCCCTCAGCAGGTAAAGCCGCGTTCAATCTGCTTGCGTTACGGCGCGGCTAAAGCCGCGCCATTTCAAAATCATTTGGGACTGGGCGGGTGAAGCTGCGCCCTCTCAACACCGTTCGGGACTGGGCGGGTGAAGCTGCGCCCTCTCAACACCGTTCGGGACTGGGCGGGTGAGCTGCGCCCTTTGAACCCATTCGGGGCGGGGGCGCTAGGCAGTTGCGGAGCTTACGCAGTGCGTCGGCGAAACATGTGATAGATGCCGAGCAGGACAATCGCGCCAATCAGTGACATGATGAAGCCGGCCGACTGTCCGGGCTGATACCATCCGACAGCACGGCCCAGCCATGTACCGAGCACCGAGCCAGCAATCCCCAGCAAGATGGTTACGATAATGCCGCCTGGATCCTTTCCCGGCATAATCAGTTTCGCCAAAGCTCCTACGATGAGCCCAATGATGACTACCGCTAGCCAGTGCATATTTCGCTCTCCACTTTCTTCGGTTCGTTATTATATCCAACATCAGTTGCGACTTCGGCGCGGGTCCGGAGTATGCGCCCGTCCTCTATGTATGAAATTCTAGGAGGTGGCGCATCCGCACGTACACTCCCGAAGCCTGCTGGCCCGCAAATTCGATGCTGGCGTAGCTTGCAGTGTCAGCAGGTTAGAAGCGCGCGCGATATGCCGTCATCAGGTATGCACTCGATTCATGAATCCTGCTCCACCTAGGTGTTCAATAGCTGACATCGCGGGTTCAACGTTGTAGTGCAAACTCGCAGAACCGTACGAACGGTATACATGTCGGGAGGGGTTGGCATGACAAGCATACAAAAGACACCCGCTCACCGAACGGATGCCTCTAAATTGTAGTGCTGATGACAGCTACGGGCTATGCACTTTTCTTTTCGGGCTCTCCGGAGTGCTCTGGATTTTCGCCCGGCTCTGGGAAATCCGTATCCGCACCTTTCAGCGCGGGATCCTGATCGCGATGTCCCAACTGCTCCCGAAAGCCGACGTTCCCTTCTTGCTCGGGAGTGTCTGTCTCTTTCGCGCCCTTTGCTGCATCCTGATCTGGCTGACTATGTACCATGATGCACCTCGCTCTGAGATTCGAGGACGTGCTTACTAGTGGACGCCCTCGCATGACCAGTTTATGCTTGCAGGAACCCGAGTAGTTTAGGAGTTCCGGCAGCAACAGTAACTCGGAAAAGGGAGTATATGAAACGGATTCTTGCCTTAGTAACGCTTTGCCTGGCGTGCAGTGTGGCAGCCCTCGCCAATTCTCCACATGCGTCTCTTGTAACAGCGAAACACCATGTGAAGCATCACCGCGCGCACCGGGCTGGGAAGCATCACGCGCCGAGGCATCGACACAACACCGTTTAGTGACCGTGAGACTGGCCGCTGCTATCGTGCGCTGACACCAAGCTTGCGGAGCCGTTCGCGTGCCTGCAACGCCTCGGGAGAATGCGGGTAGCGTTGAATCAGGTGCTTCAATTCCGTGATACCGTCATCCTGCTTGCCGAGCTCAATCAACGCGAATCCTTTCTTCAGTTGCGCTGACGCAGCTTTGTTGCCGCTGGGGAAGTTCTGCAGAACCTGATCGTAGCTCTGGGCTGCCGCCTGATAGTTGGCGCCACGGAACTGGACCTCGCCGAGATAGTAGTAGGAATTCCCCGCCAGATCGGTGTTGGGATAAAACTTTACATAATCCGAGAACTCTTGCGTCGCGAGATCGTTCTTCCCGCCGTTGTAGTCACGCAGCGCGTTGTTGTAGAGCACATCCGGAGGAGGCGCGTTTTTCAGCGCATCGGCTTGCTGCTGTTGCTGCGATTGCTGGACAGCGAGGCTTTGCTGAGTCGACTGCATATCTTCCAGTTGCTTCGACACCTTCGCCAGGCGCACCTTCAACTCGTCCATGGTGTCGTTCAGGGCTTGGATTTGGCCTGAGAGCTGCTCCGTCTTCCCGCCGGCATCCGCCTGCTGCCGCTGCAGCGTGGACTGCAACTGATTGATCGCGTTCGCGACCTTGTTGACGGCGTCGGTGTCTTTTTCGACGAGGTTGTTCATCACGCCCATGCGTTCGTCGAAGCTGCGCTGCATGGCCGTCATCTGCTCCTGCAGTTGTTGCACTTGCGTCTGGAGCTGGATGATCTCTTTGCTGACGCCCCAGGCCGGAGACACTCCGAGCCAGAGCACGGAAAGCAGCGCAACGAAGACAGAAATACGTTGTGTTTTCATAAGAATTTCCTGAGTAAATTTAGATGCACTGATTGTCCCACACACCGGGATCATTCCAAACAGAAAGGCCCTTGAGGAACCGCAAGATTCAATGGGAGGGAGATTGATATTTCGGCGCAGGGCAGTTCGTGGCAACCGGACGGATAAGCGGGGGACGCACGCAGCGTCCCCCCGCTCAAGTTACTTCGTGAGTACCAAATGACCACGGCGGTTCTGCTGCCAGCAAGCTTCGTTGCTCTCAGTGCAGAACGGCTTTTCTTTGCCGTAGCTAATGGTCTTGATCCGGCTCGCGCTGATGCCTGCTGTCGTCAACGCAGTCTTCACCGCGCTGGCGCGCTGGTCGCCCAACGCCAGGTTGTATTCGGTGGATCCGCGCTCATCGCAGTGGCCTTCAATCGTGATGCTCATGTTGGCATGTTGATTGAGGAACTGCGCATCCGCCTGAACGGATGTCTGCTGATCGCCACGGACGTCGGCCTTGTCGTAGTCGAAGTAAACGTCCTTGACGTTCTGGTTGAATAGGTCTTCATCCGTCACGGTCGGAGTCGGCGGTGGAGGCGGCGGCGCCTGTGTGACCGTCAAGCGAGCCGTGGCATCCTGGGTTCCACCCGCACCTTTTGCGGTCAGGTGATAGGTCGTGGAGTCTGACGGAGAGACGCTCTGCGATCCATTCGGCTGCACGGCTCCAATGCCGTCAATCGAGACATCGGTTGCATTGGTGGTCTGCCAGGTCAACGATGCCGACTGTCCAGCCTGAACCGTAGTCGGACTGACTGCGATCGAAGCCGTAGGAGCGGGCGGCGGGGGCGGTGGTGGTGGCGGCGCGGGCGCGGCTTTCTTCCCTCCGCAAGCGCCAAGCAACAACAGAGCACCGAGTGCGAGGACCAACAACAACCACTTCATATTGAATTGCTTCACTTTTATATTCCTCCCTGCGACCCCAAAGACTCGCCCCGGGGCCCGACGAAGTGTATTTACTATTTCCAACTCCAATTGGGCTGCGAATTACGCCCGGTAAACGTCAACTGCTGAACTTTCGTACCATCCGCGAGCATCGACCAGATCTGCAGGCTGCCAGAACGGTTCGACTGAAACACAATGTGCCGGTTGTCGGGCGACCAGGACGGGAAATCGTTCCGACCGCCGTCGTGCGTCAACTGGACCCACTGCTTACTTGCAATATCCATGAGGTAAATGTCTGAAGCTCCAGGAGATCCCGGCCCGTATTTCCGGACCCAGGCAAACGCGAGGAACTGCCCGTTGGGAGACCAGTTCGGAGAAACGGCATATCCCTGGTCTGTCATGCGCTGCTGGTTTGTGCCGTCGACACCCATGGTGTAAATCTGCGGGAGGCCCGTACGTCCACTGACGAAAGCCAGATCGGCGTTGGTCTTTCGGTTAAACACTGGCGAGACATCCGGCCCTTTACCCGTCGTGATCCGCTGCAGATTACCGCCCGAAGCATCTGCAACAAAGATTTCGGGCTCGCCCGAGCGCGATGACGAGAACGCGAGCTTTGTGCCGTCACTCGACCACGCGGGAGAAAGATTGGTTCCGCTGAAGTGCGGAAAGGTTACCGGGCTGTTGATCTCAAGGGAGTACATCATGATCTCCCAACCACTCTTGGTCAGTGCGCTGAAGGCGAGACGCGTTCCGTCGGGAGAGACTCTCGGCGATAATGCGATGGAGCCGAGACGGGTAACCTGGTGCTGATTCGACCCGTCGTAGTCCATGCCCCAAATCTCTTTGTGCCCGGTCCGGTCGCTTACAAAATAGATTTGCGATTGCGAGATGCCCTGAATGCCGCCGCCCAGCCGAAAGATGATTTCGTCAGCGAACTTGTGCGCCATTACCCGGGCCGAGGCGTCGCTGGCCGCATCGGAGTATTGCTTGCCGAGGATCTGCGCCGCTTGAACATTCTTAACGTCGTAGAGCCATGCCTGAACCGTCAACTTGCCAGACGCCACACCCAGATTGCCGAAGGCGAGCATCGCCGCGTTGGGAGGAGCCACGTTCCAGGCTCCGTAATTGATCTCGGTGGGCTGACTGGGCACCTGCAGCGGATAGAAGCTCTTGGATACGAGCTCAACGACTCCTGAAACGTCGAGATCGTTCCACAGAGTGTCATTGAAGGTCTTGAGCAGGGCGGCGTTCTGCGGATCGTTGGTGGAGGACTTGAAATCCGGAACCGCCAGTCGGACCTTTTCCACGCCAAGGCTTGTGCCAGTCTTCACCCAATCCTGAGCTGAAAGCGGGGAACAGAGAGAAAGGCAGAGCAGGAGAAGCATCAGAACCGGCAAGCCAAAGCTCGTGGTTCGTTGCGCAGAGACAGATCTAGCGGATTCGTCCATCCGTGTAGGAATAGAAATTTTCGGGTACACCAGCATCGTATTCCGATAGGTAGGGCTTTGCAAGAGTTTGTACGTGGTTGCAAGTCTTCTCATTGCTGGATTTCCTATTTTGCACTCGTTTTTCCATTTCGCATCCTTTGCGTACCTAGTTCGTAACGCGCCGGAAGTACATTTGCGCTTACCTTTTGTAATCGAACCAGTACTCGACCGATATCTTGCTGCCCGGATAATCCGGCGGCAGCGGGCCGAATGTGTCGATGCGCTGCAAAGCGCGGGCGGCAGAGATATCCAGGGACGGCACGCCGCTGGACTGCTCGACCTGCACGTTGGAGGGATGCCCGTCGCGGGCGACATCGAATGTGATGTAGACGCGCTGCGCGCTCTTGATCGATGGATCAACCTCGTACTTCAGCCAGTTCTCCGAGACCTTGCGCTGAATCACCTGCACGTACCAGCCGAATCTGTTGCCGAAATCGCCGCCGCCTCCGGTAATGCCAAAGCCGCCCTTCGCTCCGCCCGCGCTGAAGGAGCCGTAAGGACCGCTCACCGGGCCACCTTCTCCGAATGCAACCTGATTGGTTTCTGGTTCGGGCTCGACAGGAGTAGATTTCTTTGTGATCGTTTCTTGCTTCTTCTTGGGCTTGATTTTGGCGTTCTTGCCTTGAATCTCGATCGCGTCCGGCTCTTTCTCTTCGATCTTGGGCTGCGACTGGGTTATGCCTTTGGATTCATTCGCAAGAACGTTCTGCGTTGGCGAAGGGCTTGCCGGCAACGGCACGTTACTGACCAGCGTGGCGCCAATCGCCTCTCCGCCCCCGCCGCTGCCCCAAGTGTCTCCGCTGGTGCGATAGAACACAACCGAGTACCCCAGCAGCGCCACTGTCATTCCGATGTGCAGGCCCAACGACCATGCCAGAGCGCGCCCCCAGCGGTCGTGTTCAAAGTAGATGTCAGCGTTTGCTGCCATTTTGGTCCAAAGGCTGAGTGACGATGCTCACGTTGGCGAAACCCGCCTGTTTCACCGAGTCCATGACGGTGGCGAACGCGCCGAACGGGACGTTTTCGTCCGCTCGAACGAAGATCGACTGGTTCCTCGGATCTCGGATCTTCTGCTTGAGCTTTGCGCCGATCTCGTTGATGTTGACGGCATCATTTCCGAGGAACACGCGCTGATCCTTGTTTATCGTGATAACGGTCCGCTCTTCTGTGATCTGCTTCACAGTCTTCGTCTTCGGCACGCTGACGTCGATGCCGGACTGCAACACCGGCGCGGTCACCATGAAGATGATCAGCAGCACCAGCACAACGTCCACCAGCGGAGTGATATTGATATCGGCGAGAGCAGTCTGGGTGCGCCCGTTTGAAGTGGTAAACGCCATCAGCGCCTCATTTCCGCCGGGGCTGGAGACTGTGCCTGGCTGTGCTCCACCGCATTGAGGACTTCAAGGGCAAAGTCATCGCTCCTTGCAGCAAACTCACGGATGGACGCGCCGATCAGGTTATAAGCGATCACAGCGGGAATGGCAGCGGCGAGACCGGCAGCGGTCGTAATGAGAGCTTCCGAGATGCCGGGCGCTACGGCGCGCAACGTAGCTGCACCCGCGGTCCCGAGCCCGTGGAACGCATCGATAATGCCCCACACGGTCCCGAATAGGCCAACGAACGGAGTGACCGCCGCGGTGATAGCAAGCCACGGGAGATTGCGCTCTAACCGCGTGATCTCCTCGGACGCGCCAATCTGCATTCCGCGTTGGATGGAGACCAAGTTCCTGAATCCACCGGTGGAGGCAATCTGACGGCGGTACTCCTCGTACCCGCCCTCGAAGACTCCCACCAGGGGGCTCGGCTTGAATTGATCCGCGACTGCGGCGATATCCTGCAACCGCTGTGCCTTGCGAAACGCGCGCACAAAGCGCCCGCTCTGCGCGCGAGCCCGCCGCAACAGGCTCCACTTTGTCAGGATAATAGCCCACGAGATCAGGCTGAACGCAAGCAGCGCAAGCAAAATCAGCTTCGCCACCGCGCCCGTGTTGGAGATCATGTCGACGACTTCGCCGCCGACGAATGCTGCCAGCAAGGGGAGAAAATGCATCGTTTTAAGGAGAACGCCTCGTTTGATTATAGATGAATGAGACAGCGGAATTTCCCACATGTACCGCATGTGCCAATGGAAAATTCGAAGTCGGGAATTCAGATCGCGGCCGAGGGACGAACCGGCTGCGCTGCGGCGTTCTCAACGCCGATGAGATCACGAAGGCTGGAGCACAAAACGCGGGATGCCCGACTGCTGTTGCGGGCGAGTGTTAGAACCCGCAGCCAAAGCGATGGACGCAATGCGGCGAACAGGGCGAACCGCGCCTCCGAGAACCTGCCCTCGGAGTTAACGAATCGCTCCAGCGGAGGCAGTTCGAAACCGGCTTCGTCTGAGATCACTTTCAGGACGGCGAATTCGGTTCCGCGCAATTCAGCCGCACGAGCCACGGCCGCCGCCTCCATGTCCACAGCCTGTGCTCCGAAAGACTCGCGCAGCTTGCTTTTCTGCTCGGGAGACGCGACCGCACTAAAGCTGACCAGTACCCCAGTCCCTCCATCGAGGCGGACACGGCTGCCATCCGACGCGTTTACCACACAGCCGGGTCGCAGGATCTGAGCGAGCTGGAGCGACGAATCTAAGGCACCGGCAAATCCAGCAGAGCAGACCACCTTCGGCCCGAAAATCGAGATCACCGCCTCGGCAGCGCGTCGTGCGGCTTCGGCGCCGATACCACCACACACGACTACGGCCTCGCCTTTTTCGAAAAATCGGAAGCGCCGCGCCTCGTATTCCCTTTCATTCACGCGCCAGTCTCGAATTAGCGGGCGCATCTCACGCTCAAGTGCGGCGACGATCGCAATCCTAGACATACTTGTTGGCCTTGAACCACTCCACGGAACGCCGCAATGCCCCCTCGACAGGAATTATCGTCCAGCCCAGTTCTCTCTCTGCCTTTGCGGAACTCGCGAACATCATCTTCTTCCCCATGCGCACGGTCTCGACCGTTGCCCGAGGATCCCCGCCCAGCAGGCGTCCAGTGATGTTCTCGTCCACAACACCCGCCATAAACGCAAAGAAATATGGCAATTTCAGTCTGGGAGAGGGCAGCGCTGTGATCTCGCCGAGTTTGTCCAGAATCTGCTTCAAGCTTAGATTCTCACCACCGAGGATATAGCGCTCCCCTGGCTTGCCCTTCTCCAGTGCGGCGAGATGCCCACGGGCGCACTCGCGAACATCCACCAAGTTCAATCCAGTTTCCACATAGGCGGGAAATTTGCGTTTGAGAAAATCCAGCACAATCCGGCCCGTGGGCGTGGGCTTGACATCCTGCTCTCCGACCGGCGTCGTCGGATTGACTGTGACGACATGCAGCCCATTGCGCCCTGCTTCCAGCGCGACCTGCTCGGCCATAAACTTCGAGCGCTTGTAGTGTCCGATCATGTCGGCCAGCGCGACGCGAGAATCTTCATCGGCCTCCGAACCATCATTCGAAAACCCAATCGTCGCCACGCTGGACGTGTAAACCACACGCCGGATGCCATTCTTTCGCGCGGCGTCGAGAATCGCCCGAGTCCCTTCCACGTTCGAGCGATACATCTCGTTCGGATCCCGCACCCAGAGACGGTAGTCCGCGGCCACGTGAAAGACCGTCTCGCAACCGGACATTGCCTTCGACAGCGAGGCGGGATCCCGCAGGTCACCAGTTGCGGTCTCGGCGTTCAGGTCTTGTAAGTTTTTGAGATTACTCGTTGGACGAACCAGCAAGTGAAGCTTTGCTCCGTCATCCGAAAGCACGCGGGCAACATGGGAACCGAGGAATCCGGTAGCGCCGGTGACGAAAGCAAGCATTCAGCACTCAGCATTCAGCACTCGGCGTTCATTGTCAAATGTAACGGCATCACTGAAGAACTGGCGCAATTCACCCTCCAATTCCTCGCGACTGAGTTAATGCCTATTGGCAGGACTACTTGCTGGCGTAGTGCTCCGCACCCATGAAGTGCAGCGAAACGTAAAGCTCGTTTCCGATCACCCAGCTGTCATGCCCCGGAGGTCCAGGAGGAATGTAAAACAACATGCCTGCTCGAAGCTCGTGGATGGTTCCGTTTTCCATCGCTGCCGTTGCGCAACCGGAGAGCACCATGCCTACATGCTCGACGTTGCAACGGGAGGCGCCAGTCGCAGGACCGACGTGAAGCGACCACTTCCAGCCCGGTTCATAGGTAGCTCGACCGATGGTCATCCCGCCGATGTGCACAATCTCGAACTTCCCTTTTTCAAAGGTGCGAGTCTCATCCGGCTGCTCAAAACGCTTCAGAACTGTCTCGATGGCGTGCATATTGGTGCCCTGCCAAAACGCGCTTCAGAAAATGCCCTAGACGCTGCTCTTCTCCATTACCTTCGCGTAGGTCGTCAACGCGAGCAGCGGGAAATACAGTCGGTAGAGGTGGTACATCAGGTAGAACACGCGCGGGAAGCCGGTTCCAGTGTAGAACTGTTCGTCCCATGACCCATCTTTGCGTTGCGTGCGCATCAGGTAGGCAACGCCACGGGCCACGGAATCACTGCGCGTATCTGCGGCCGCAAGCAATCCGAGAATGGCCCAAGCCGTTTGCGAAGGCGTGCTGTCGCCCTGGCCACGCAGGGTTGGATCATCGTAAGAACCGACCGTCTCGCCCCAACCGCCATCCGGATTTTGGACCATCCGCAGCCACTCGGCTCCCTGTTGAATGCAAGGCTCGTGCAGATCCACGCCTATGGCCTCAAATCCGCGCAGCACAAGCGCAGTGCCGTAGATGTAGTTCACGCCCCAGCGCCCAAACCAACTTCCGTCGGGTTCCTGCTCTTTGCGGATAAAGTTGATCCCTCTTTTGACCGCAGGATGATCTTTTGTATATCCGTACGTCGCAAGCATCTCGAGAATACGGCCGGTGATATCGACCGTAGGGGGATCGAGCATGGCGTTGTGGTCGGCGAACGGCACGTACTGGAAGACCATGCGATCGTTGTCTTTGTCGAACGATGCCCATCCACCGTTCTTGCACTGCATCGAGAGAATCCAGTCAATGGCGCGCTGCACGGACTCGCGTTGATAGCGTCCGTTGGGATGCTCGACCCGGCTCAGGGCAAGGCAGACCATGGCGCTGTCATCGACATCTGGATAGAACTCGTTGTTGAATTCGAAGTACCAGCCGCCGGGCTGGCCTTTTTTGTTCTTGACCTTCCAATCGCCCACCGTGCGCACTTGCTTCTGCAGAATCCAGTCGGCGCACTTCACCATTTTGGGGTCATTTGCCGGCACACCCGCTTCGCCCAGCGCAAACAGCGCGTAGGCGGTATCCCATACTGGGGACATGCAGGGCTGCATGCGGAACGTTTCCTCCTCTTCGATCCCGAGCTTCTCGAATTCGTCCATGGCGCGAATCACTTGAGGATCATCGAGAGAGTATCCGAGGCAGCGCAACGCGATGATGGCGTTCATCATCGAGGGATAGATTGCGCCCAAGCCGTCGCTCATTTCGAAGCGTTCGAGCATCCACTTCTCCGCCTGATTCAGCGCGACCGATCGCAACGGGCGCACGTGAATGCGCTCGAACCAGTGAACGAGACGATCGAGAATGAGAAAGAAATTCCGCCAGGAAACCAGCTTCTTCGCCCAGTGCAAGTGCATGCGCGATTTCTGCATGCCGCCGACGAATAGTTCTTCCACGCCCATGTCGCGGGGGATTTTCTTAAAAGGCTTTTTGGCGTAACAGATCGAAAGCGGGACCAGGATGGCGCGCGACCAGGAAGAAATCTCGTAAATGTTGAACCAGAACCACTTTGGAAAGAGCACGATCTCGGGAGGGATGGCCGGAACGGCATCGTAATCGTACTGCCCGAAGAAACACAGGTAGATCTTGGTGAATGTATTCACCTCGGTGACGCCGCCCATTTCCAGAATTTTTTTGCGGCCGCGCTGCAAAGCTGGATGGTCCGCCGTGTAGCCAGCCAGTTTCAGACCGAAGTACGCCTTCACCGAGGCACTGATATTTGAGGGACCTGCGGCATAGATGCTCCACCCGCCGTCTTCGTTTTGATGGCGCAGAATCCAGTTAGCAGCTTTTCGGAAGCGCTCCTGATTGCCGGTTCCGAGGAGAGTGTGCAAGAGGATGTAATCGGACTCGAGCGTGGTGTCGGCCTCAAGCTCACCGCACCAATAGCCGGCTTCGTGCTGCTGCGAGAAAAGATACTTTTTCGCCGCTGCAATGGCCGCGCTCACACGGCTGCCAAGTTCCTCAATTTTTCCGAAACGAAGCTCAGGGCTGGATCCTACCGATGAAAAAGCTATATGGGATTCGGGGGAGTTGTTGTCCATGCAATCTCTACCTCAATTTCAAGTCCAGACTCACCACGGAGACACGAAACCCGGAGTCATAAAACCTTTCTGACGATTCCGCCTCGTGTCAGCACTGCCAGATCGAAACTCCGAATTAGTCCCATTCGGCGAGACGTTGTGCCCTTACCCTGGTTAGTTCTTCGTGAAGAAGCTTCTTCCGTAGCTCAGTGCCTCCGGGGTAAGACATGACTCAGTTCGCGGGAGCGCTCGCGATAGCCTCCACGATCTCTGGCGGCAAGCCAAACCGCACGTTCTCCGGCATCACTTCCAATTCCTGCACGTTGTTGAATCCCTTGGAGCGCAAATACGCCACAGTCTCTTCGACGAGATGCTCCGGAGCTGACGCTCCGGCGGTGAGGGCGATGGTGTTCACGTCCTTCAACCACGCTGATTCAATGTCGTTGCAGCTATCTATCAGGTGCGCATTCGTGCCCAGATTCCGTGCCACCTCGACCAAGCGGTTGGAGTTCGAGCTGTTCTCCGAACCTACCACCAGCAAGAGGTCGGAGTCAGAAGCCACCTGTTTCACCGCGACTTGGCGGTTCTCTGTCGCGTAGCAGATGTCCTGTGCCGCGGGCCCCTTGATATTCGGGAACTTCTGCTTCAGTGCCGCAATGATGTCCTTGGTCTCATCCAGGCTGAGAGTAGTCTGGGTCAAATAGGCGACGCGGTTGGGATCTGGCACTTGAAGACTCGCGACCTGCTCCGGCGATCCCACGACCTGGGTGACGAGCGGGGCCTCGCCCAAAGTTCCGATTACTTCATCGTGGTCCTTATGTCCAATCAGAATTAGTGAATATCCTTCCTTCGCAAACTTCACCGCCTCCACGTGGACCTTCGTCACGAGCGGACAGGTGGCGTCAATCACGCGCAACCTGCGCCGCGAACTATGCTCCCGGACGTCTGGGGAGACGCCGTGCGCGCTGTAAATGATGCGCTCGCCATTCGGCACCTCGTCTTCGCTATCGACGAAGATCGCGCCTTTACCGCGCAGTTCCTCCACGACAAAGCTGTTGTGGACGATCTCCTTACGTACGTAGATCGGGGGGCCGAACGCCTCGAGCGCGATCCGTACTACGTCAATGGCGCGCACTACACCCGCACAGAACCCGCGGGGCTTCAGAAGCAGTAGTGTCTTTCCTTCGCGTTGTGCCAGAACTCCACCCACGATATCTTCCGTTCCTCAGATTGTTAAGACCGGCACCGGGATTAAGCCCGAAGCCGCCCTGAATCTGACCTTGTCAGTTGGACGCTAACCACCACGAATCGTGCCCGATGAGTGTCTCAAGGGTACACGATCCCCATTGTGGGGATACTCATAAAGTATAGAACAGTGCCGGGATGGTCAACGTAAGCCACACATATTGCGAGGATTAGCACCGAACTGCAGATTCCGGCAGCGAACGGAATCGATCAGAATTCGTGCATCGACACGTAACTCACTTGCGACACGCGGCGCGATTGCAGTACTTCTATGCTCCGGCTACGAATCTCGTCCGGCGTGCCAAACGCGGGGATCCGCACCAGCAGCCCCAGGTTTCGATAGAACTCGATCAGAGGAGCCGTACTCCGGTTGTAAGCGTCGAGCCGCACTGCGACCGATTCGGGCCGGTCATCCTCGCGCTGCAGCAGGTTGCCATTGCATTTGTCGCAATGGCCTGCACTCTTGGGAGGCCGCTCGGTGACGTGATACACCGCCTTGCACGTCTCACAGGTTCGCCGTCCACCGAGCCGGGCCACGATCTCCGAGAAAGGCAGCTCGTAGTTCACGACTGCATCCAGCGGGATACCTTCCTCTTCCAGAAGCTTCTGTAGGGCCTCCGCCTGGCCTAAGGTGCGAGGGAAGCCATCGAGGATGAACCCTCCGACGCAATTCAGGCAGGCACGGCGTTCGCGGACGATTTCCCAGACGATGGTGTCGGGCACGAGTTCGCCGCCGCGCATATAGCCTATAGCCTCCCGCATAGCCGGCGTCTGCTCGCATTCCACTCGGCTTCCTGCAGTCCGAAACACATCCCCTGTCGAGAGATGGCATGCCCTCAGCTCCTGGTGCAACTGCTCGGCCTGGGTACCTTTGCCTACTCCAGGGGGTCCAAGAAGAACGAGTCGCCAGGGAATTTGACTTGCTTCGGGAACGGTCTTGCACGGCTCGGATGGCCCATGCAGCCACAGGCTACGGTCTTGATTACGGATTCCAGACATTGCCTGAATCTAAGGCGCGAAGCTGGATGCAC
>Ga0170475_117170960_pt1 | contig 22139 bp, 2 predicted proteins | sample Soicark_Litter_5_FD_111474 | JGI IMG/M metagenome (GOLD analysis project Ga0170475, IMG submission 111474) | Avena fatua rhizosphere microbial communities from Hopland, California, USA. Combined Assembly of 48 SPs
AAATAATGTGGGGAATTTAAGATTGTTAAAAAAAAAGTCTAGGAATTGTAGAACTTTTAACACATCTTTGATTCGTTCATCCGTCATCAACCGGACCGAATACAGTAACACTTAACGAAAACTAAACATAGCGTGAACGTTTACACGAGTAACCTTACTGACTTTTTTTCCCAGCAGGCTGTTCGATATTTTGCTATTCGCAACAGCTTTTTTTATTCCCTGATACAAATAATCAAATCACATAAACCCAATCTTAACCAACATGGAAAACAATTACACGAAGAGCTCTGCGAGGGGATTTAATCGCTGGCTTATTTTAACGAGTTGTGTAGTCGCTTGTCTGTTCTCGACAGGTAGCTATGCACAATTTTCAGTTACCACTAATGGTGGTTCTGGATTAGCAGCTACTTATCCTGATCTTGCTTCAGCGATAACAGCACTTAATGCCGCTACAATTAGCAGTCCGGTTGTTATCAACTGTCCTGCAGGTACTGAAACTTCCCCAGCGGGTGGTTACTCAATAACTGCTCAAGGAACAGCTGCTAATACAATTACTATCAGTGGTGCCGGTGCAGCAAATAGTATTATTACTGCTCCGAATCCTGCAGGTACTTCTGGTTCATTGGTAGATGCGATTTTTAAATTAGTCGGCGCTGATTACGTTACTATCAGCGGATTTGCGATGAATGAAAATCCGCTTAATACTACCACTACTGCAGCAAGTAATAATATGGTTGAGTTTGGAGTAGCACTCTTTTATGCTACGACAACTAATGGTGCACAGAATAATACTATTCAAAATAATACAATAACATTAAACAGAACATACCAAAATACTTTTGGTATTTACAGTAACTCCACGCATTCTTCTACTTCTATTACAACATCTGCTACATCAACTACTGCGGCTGGATCAAATAGCGGGACTAAGATTTATGGCAACACAATAAGTAATGTTAACCAAGGTATCTCAATTGTAGGAGCAACTGCCTCGGCTGATCAAAATACTGGAATTGATATAGGAGGTACTAGTAATTTACAGGGTAACACAATTACGAATTGGGGAACCACTGGAACATTCTCTGGTTATTTAAATGTATCCGGTACTTTAAACTGTATTTTGTTACGTAACTGTTCTGGTTTAAATGCGTCCTATAATACTATTACCAGTTCTGCCGGTGGTAATACAGTTACTACGAGTGAAAGAGCCATTTATGTGCCTTCCTATACAGTAGCACCCACAGGTACTTTTACATATACTATTAACAATAATAATATTTCTGTTCAAAGTGGATTAACCTCCGGAACTCTGAATGGAATTATTGTTGAAACAACAACTGGTACAGCTACCAGTTCAATAACAATAAATAATAATAACTTTAGTTCCTTCGGACATACTGTTGCGTCAGCTACTGGAGCAACTACTTTTATTAATTGTACGATGGCCAATCTCAATACAACAATTAATTCAAATACCTTCACAAATATTTCTTTAACTTCTACTGGTAGTGTTACTTTTATAAGTAACAGTATTACTGTACCTGCAGGTGGAAGTCAAACTATAAATGGTAACTCAATCGTTACAGGCTTTAATAAGACAGGTGCAGGTGGTACTATAACTGGTATTACCTCTGCTGGTTCCTCAACTACTGGTACTTTTAGCTGGTCAAATAATATCTTTTCGAATATAACTGTAACAGGTGCTACGACAGTGACTGTTATCACTAATACAGATGGCGGTTCAGCGAATCATAATATCTCTGGAAATACAATTTCTAATATTATCGGTGGTACTAGTACCATTACAGGAATCAATTCAAGTTTTGGTGGTGGAAATGGTGGTACTGGAAATTCGGTTGCTAATAATACCATTACAGGTATTACCAGTGCAGGAGCAATTTCTGGTATTACAATCGGATCCTCCGGAACCTCAAGTACAGTATCGGGAAATACAATCGGTGGATTTGCATCTTCAGGAGCAAGTGCAGTTCAAGGTATAACCTCTTCAGCACCGACTAGCGCGGATATCTTTAAAAATAAGATTTATGATTTATCCGGTAGCAATGCATCGAGTACTGTTAATGGTATTGCAATTAATTCTGGTACTTTACATAATGTCTATAATAACCTAATTGGTGATTTAAGGGCAACAACTGCAAATGCAGCTAATCCAGTAGTTGGATTAAATATTTCAGGTGGTACAACAGTAAACGCATATTATAATACAGTTTATTTAAATGCAACCAGTTCAGGCGCTCTCTTCGGATCAAGCGCTATTTCTGCTTCTACGACTCCAACTCTGGATTTGAGAAACAACATTTTTGCTAACCTTTCAACACCAAATGGTGCAGGATTAGCAGTTGCTTATCGCAGGTCAAGTGCGACTTTAACAACTTATGCATCGACATCGAACAATAACTCATTCTATAGTAATGCGATGCTTTACACTGATGGAACTACAAATGCTGCGACTTTAACCGCTTATAAGGCATTGGTTTCAACACGTGACGCAGCTTCTGTTGCGGTGAATCCGGCATTTACGAGTACAACCGGATCCAATGCTGGTTTCTTACATATCAATATAGCGACACCTACACAATTAGAAAGTGGTGGTGCAAACATCAGTGGATTTACAACTGATTATGATGGTGATGCTAGAAACGCTTCTACTCCTGATATTGGAGCGGATGAATTTGCCGGTACTCCATTGCCGTCTTGTTCTGGCACTCCAGCTGCCGGATCTATTTCCGGTGCATCAATTGTTTGTTCAGGCTCAAGTACGAATCTTACTCTTACCGGTGCAGAAGCTACATTGGGAGCTTCTTACCAGTGGAGATCAGGTACTACTCCGGGTGGTCCGTATAATACAGTGTTAGGTACAACAACTACCCAGGCAACAGGTGGAATTACAGTTCCTACATATTATCAGGTAACTGTTACTTGTGCAAACGGCGGAGCTACCTCAACCACGACCGAGTTTGCGGTTGCAATAAATTCTCTTCCTCCGGTTGGTGTTTCTCCTTTATCAGGTTCATATTGCACACCAGGCGGGGCAGCTGTTGCTTTAACAGCTACAGGAGCTTCTACTTATGCATGGAGCCCTGCATCAGGTTTATCTGCTACAACCGGTGCTTCAGTTTCAGCATCACCTTCTGCCTCTACTACTTATATAGTTGTTGGAACAGATGGAAATGGTTGCACAGCATCTGCAAGTGCATCCGTTTCAGTTAATCTCTTCCCTACAGGAGTTACTGCGACAGCAACCCCATCGACAATTTGTTCAGGCTTAACTTCAAACCTTACATCTTCAGCAGCTCCGTTTGCTCCTAATACTTATTCATTCAGCGGTTCAGCTGGATCATATAATGTTATTACAGGAACTACCGTTGGTTCGGGTGTAATTGGAGATGATGTAAGCGTCGGTAGTCTTCCAATCGGCTTCACCTTTACTTATAATGGTATTGCTCAAACCGTTTTCGCTGCTCATTCTAATGGATTCATTTTATTAGGACAAACAGGAAATACGACAAGCGGTAATAGCGCCAATGCGATTGCTTCAACCGCAAATGTTATTTCAGCTTTTTGGGATGATAATAACACGACTGGTGGTTCTGTAATTTACTCTACCAATGGTACAGTTGGATCACGGATATTAACAGTTCAATGGACAGGAATGCACGTTGGTGGTAGTGGTTCTTCATCAAATCCTACCATAGACATGCAGATAAAATTATATGAAGCTACCGGTGCCATACAATTTATTTATGGTCCAACAAGCGCTGCTTTGTCGAGTCCAGGTGCTTCGATTGGTATTTCAGGTGCATCAGGTAACTTTATCAGCGTTACTCCGCTCAGCCCACCAAATACATCGACCACATCAACGGTGACTGAAAATACGGGTGCCACTGCGACTAATCTACCGGTAGGTACAACTTATACATTCACTCCGGGCAGTTTAACCTATTCATGGGCAGCGCCGGGCAATTTAGTTTCGCCGAACAGTCAAAACACGGCAACTACTGCATTGACCTCGACTGAAACATTTACAGTAACTGCAACCAATAACGGATGTTCAACCACGGCTTCTGCTACGGTAACTATCTCGTCAGGTTCTTCAGTTTCGGTGAATAGCGTGACACGTTGTTCAGCCGCTACTCCATCAACCTTAACTGCAGTTGGAGCAGGTGCACCACCATTTACATATGCGTGGTCACCGTCAACTGGTTTAAGCGGAGTAACAGGAAGCAGCGTAACTGCTAGTCCGGCATCTACTACATCTTATGTAGTAACGGTTACGGATAACTGCGGTTCGACTGCAACAGCTACATCAACAGTAACTGTGAACCCAAGTCCTTCTGCTACAATCACCCCTGGTGGACCAGTAGTTGAATGTTCTTCCGCGTTGACAACGCTGACAGCTTCATCCAATGGTGTTTCCCCTACATATCAGTGGGCACTTAACGGATCTCCGATAGCTGGTCAAACCACTACAACTTATACACCTTCCGCTTCGGGAAATTATTCTGTAATAGTCACTGACGGTGGTTGCCCAAGCACCTCTTCTGCAGTTGCTGTAACAGTTAATATAACACCTGCCAGTGTAACAGCATCAAGTAATGCTGTTGGAGGTACTATTTGCAACGGCAGCTCGGTTAATCTTTCCAGCTCTCCAAGCTCATTGCCTTCAGCTATTTTGACAGAAAATTTTGAAACTGGTGCAACAGGATGGGTATTTACAGATTCTTCATCGACAGGAACTACTCTTGCACAACAGATCTGGCATATTCAGTCATCGCCTTATAATGATGCAACAGGCTCAATCACTTTCTCTAACTTCTCTGTAGGCGGCTCGAACTTCGCTTATGCAAATGCAGATGCAGGTGGTAGTGGTAGCCAGACACGTACATTCATGACAAGTCCATCTTTTAGTACTGTCGGATATGCCGGACCAGCTACTTTAACATTCAGTAATTTATATAAATACTGGTCTTCAAGCAGCCCGGTTGAACAGGTAAAAGTTCAGATTACTATAGACAACGGTACAACATGGAATGACCTTGTAAATTATGTAGGTGCTGACGTTGGTACTACAACAAGCAACGCTGAGGTAGCAGTAACTTCAACCGTAGCGGTCCCTGCAACATACATGGGACAGCCGAACGTAAAACTTCGTTGGAGATACCTTTCAAACTGGGGTTATGTTTGGGTTGTGGATGACATCAGTCTTACAATAAACACTCCGTCTACTTATGCATACTCGTGGACTTCGAATCCTGCCGGATTTACATCAAGTGTTCAAAACCCGACAGGTGTAACACCATCGGCTTCTACAGTCTATACTGTTCAGATAACAAATCCAAATGGTGGTTGTTCAGCAACTGCATCCACAACAGTTAACTTAACCAGCCCTACAGTTACAATTTCCGGTTCAAACAATCTTTGTGACGGTGTTACAAATACATTAACAGCAACTCCTTCAGCCGGTACTACTATTACATATCAGTGGTCTAAGAACGGAACATCAATTGGTGGTGCAACGTTTTCAACATATGATGCAGTTGATCCGGGTTCTTATACAGTAACTGCTACCGTGGATGGTTGTACTACAACTTCATCTCCATTCGTAGTAAGCTATATTACTTATACAATCAATGCTACTGCAGGTGCAAACGGACAGATCAGTCCGTCAGGCGCTGTTTCTGTAAACTGCGGTCAAAGTCAGCCGTTTACTATCGCTGCTGATTTCGGATATGGTGTTCAGGATGTACTGGTCGACGGTGTTTCTGTTGGGGCTGTAACAAGCTATTCATTCAGCAACGTTACTGCTAATCACACCATTAGTGTAAGCTTTATTATTATTCCATGCGGAAGTCCGGCTACAGCAAGCGCTGGCTCCAACGCAACAGTTTGCGGTGGCGCTTATACATTAGCAGGCAGCATCGGTGGATCTGCTACTTCAGGTACATGGTCATCGAGCGGAACAGGTACATTCAACCCTTCGAATGATTTTGCTGCAGCAACTTCTTATACTCCTTCTGCAGCTGATTATTCAGCTGGTTCGGTAATACTCACACTTACTACTGACGATCCGGATGGACCAGGTTCTTGTTTACCGGCTACATCTTCAGTTACAATTACCGTGAGTTCATTAACTACAGTGACGATTTCGAACAACTGTGCTACGCCACTTACCGGTCAGTCGGTTGCATTAGCTGCAACTCATAATGCCACCGGTTCGGTATCTTACCAGTGGTCATTAAACGGAACTGCAATTGTAGGTGCAACCAGTGCAACATTCAATGCAACTACTGCAGGTTCATATACTGTAAAAGTTACCAATAACCCTAGCGGATGTAATATCACTTCTGCGCCATACGTAGTTACATATTCTACAACTCCGCTTGCAGGTACTTACACAATTCCAGGTACAGGATGCGGATCGTTCCCTTCAATTGCTGCAGCTGGTGCTGGTCTCCTTACTAACGGTCAAAGTGCAAATGTCATATTCAATGTTGCTGGTGGTTATACAGAAACTGCACCGGCAGGTGGATATGTGTTGACTGAATGCTCAATGGCAGCAGGACTGAGATCATCTGTCAGTCAGACGGTGACTTTCCAGAAATCAGGCGCAGGTGCAAATCCTTTAATTACTGCACCGGTTGGAACAACTACAAATCTTGATGCGATCGTTAAAATCGTCGGTATGGACTATGTTACTATCGATGGAATCGACCTTAAAGAAAGTGCAGGAAATACAACAGCAACTACCCAAATGGAATGGGGTTATGCTCTCTTGAAATGCGACGGAAACGATGGTTCTAACTTCAACACAATTAAAAATTGCGTTGTCACGCTGAATAAAGCGAACACTGTTTCAGTTGGCCTTTACTCAGGTAATCATAATGCTATTTCAACTACAGGATTGACATATTCAGGAACTGCAAACGATCCTGTTGCTGTCGACAAATCCCGTAACGGACATAACGTATTCTACGGTAACACACTTCAGAATGTGTACACCGGTATATCATTGAACGGTAATGCAAGCTCATCGACTAACCAGTCTTTGAATGATACATTAAATGAAGTTGGCGTTATCGGTCAGGCTGCAAACACAATTACAAACTTTGGTGGTGCTGCAACTGCAATCAACGGTATCGTTGAAACTAATCAGAGAGGACTTAAGATTAATAATAATACAATTACAGGACTTTCTGCAGCTTCAACAGGTACATTGATCGGTATCAACTCGACATCAGGTGCATGGGGCGAAGTGAAAAATAACAGCATTACATTTACAAGTGCTGCTAACGTAAGCTCTTCAATCACAGGAATTACAATGGGATTCAGCGGAGGTAGTCTTGCAAATCCAAACATAGTTTCAGTATCTAATAACACATTTACTGTTACAAGTACTACGTTAACTACCGGTACAATTTCGGGTATCGTTTGTACAGCTTCCGGAACTGGTGCTCAAATCACTGTTTCAGGAAATACTGTTTCTAACTGTTCTGCTCCGAATGCAACATCCGCTGCGTTCAATGGAATTGTTCAGACACATAGCAGTGCAAACACTACAAACAATGTTAGCAATAACACTCTTAGTTCAAATAACATTGCAGGCACAGGTCAGTTCCTCGGTATCAATTCATTCAACGGAAATACACCGACTGCATCGACTCTAACTATGAGTAACAATACGGCTTCTTCGAATACGAAGAATGGTGCAGGTAGCATGTTCCTTATCTATAACGGAGTAGCTACCGGTGCGTCGCTGACGATGACTCAGAACTCAAACACAGTTAGCAACAACGTAATTACAGGAGGCTCTGCAGCCTGTACACTTGTCGGTATCACTGCTCAGGCCACTAACTTTACAATGAACGGTAACTCGGTATTGACTAACTCGGTTACAGCTGTAAATGGAACTGCTGCAGGTAACGTACTTGCGATTCAGAGCTCCGGAGTTACAACAACTACTTCCGCAATCACAAACAACATTGTCAATGGTGTAATGCTTGGTGGTAACTCAACAGGTGCAAGTCTTGTTCGTGGTATCCTTGCAACAACAAGTGCAAGTGATGTTCGTACAATCAGCGGTAATATTATCTCTAACGTAAGTACATCGTTCACAACAAGCGCAACTTGTATCGGTATCGTATTAAACGTCGGAAATACTTCAAACGTATCCAAGAATAAAATTTATGATATGTTCCCTGGACAGCAGGGTAGTGTATTCTCCGGTGCAAAAGGTATCCTTGTTGCTGGCGGTACAACGAATAACATAAATAATAACTTCATCGGTTATGATTATTCACCTCCTGTTGTTCCGGTATTCACAAGTGCAAATGCAGTTGTGGGTGTTGAGGTAACTGGTGGTACAAATTCCAATATCTACTTCAATACGATCAGACTTGCCGGTTCTGGTAGTGGTACTACATTCAGCTCAGCAGGCATTAATATTACTTCTACTACACCGGTCGTTGATATCAGAAACAACATTGTGATCAACACAATGCCTGGTGGTGGTGTGGCGGCTTCTGCTACATCGGTTGGATTACGCCGTACAGCTGCTGCTTTAACAGGATATGCTTCAACATCAGACAGGAACGTTTGGTATATCGGTACTCCAGGTACTGTAAACAACGTGATGTATCATGATGGTACAACTGCATATGCGACGTTAGCTGCGTTCAAAGCTCAGGTCGCAAGCCGTGAAGCAAATTCATTCACAGAAGATGTGCAATTCCAGAACATTGTCGGAACAAACGCAAACTTCCTCAAAGTAAGTACTTCAGTTCCTACAGTTGTAGAAGGTGGTGCAATGGCAATTTCAGGTATTACAACCGACTACTTCGGCACAGTACGTAATGCTACTGCACCTGATATCGGTGCTCATGAAGACAACTTCCTGAACTCTGTACTTGTTATCTCTAACGTAACTTCAAGCCCTGCTGCAACTACGCAGTGTTCTGCAACAGCTCGTACGATAACAGCTACATTAACTCTCGGAACACCACCGGTAACATCTGTAACTCTTAACTATTCTTTTAACGGAACAGCACAACCTCCGGTAACAATGACCCTGACAGGTCCGAATACTTACCAGGGCATTATTCCTGCTGCTACACCGACTAACGCAAACGTTACATGGGGTATTACAGCAATTGATGCTGCTACAACAAAAACATATGTAGGATCACCATATGCGGATGATCCGATGTTTGGCAGATCTGTCACAATCGCATCGAACCAATCAAATGTTTGTCCGGGTAGCTCAGTTAACCTTACTGCAACTCCTAGTGGTTTCACGGCAAATGTCCTTATTACCGAGATCACTCAGAACTATGCTGGTACAGGAACAAATTCGGCACCTCCTTCTTACCTGAGTTTCGTTGTCGGAACCGGTGATGATATGGTTGAGTTAACTAACATGAGTTCATTCACGTCAGATATCAGCGGTTATGTTCTTGAGCGTTGGTTCTCTTCGACTACTGCTCCTGAAGTAAGCTATACATTCCCTGCAGGTACAACTCTTAACCCTGGTCAGACACTCGTAGTGTTATATGGCGCAGGCACAAATGATGTTGTTAATAAAGTATACTATGTGGGTACTCCTGGATTTGATATCAGATCATCAGGTGATCTCGCTGGTTATATTCTGAAGAGCGGTGCGGTAATAAAAGATGCCGTTGGCGTTTCGGGTTATTCATTTGCAGCTGCTTCGGGTGTTACAGCAGCCGACTGGTCGGGATCTATTCCGAGCATGTCTGGTCTTGCAGGTTCTATCCTTATAGCAAATGATAACAATACTGCCTCTAACTGGGCTGTTGCATCTGGAACCAGACTGGTAAGCTTTGGTTTAATTAACCCCGGACTTTCAGTTTCTGGATTTAATACAGCATGGTCTACTGTTCCTTCTTCAGCATTTACTGCAACAGGACTTACAACCAGTTCAGGTCCTCTCGCTGCAACAACAACTTTCACATTCACTATTACTGATCCAGTTACCGGTTGTTCAATCAGCGCCGCTCCATTAACTATCACTGTTAATACACCTCCTGCAGCACCTACTACCGTGAACAGCACACAGTGCGGTTTCGGAACTCCGGGTGTTTCTGCAAGCGGAGTCGTAGGTAATTCATACAGATGGTATTTGACTTCGACCGGTGGTTCGGCACTTTCAGGCCAGACCGGTTCGACCTTAACAAACTATCCGATCGCAGGTCCAACTTCATTCTGGGTTAGCCAGGTTGATGCAGTTTCAGGTTGCGAGAGTGCACGCACACAGGTTGATGCTTTGGTTAATAATCCAAATGCAGTTTCTGCCGGTGCAAGTTCAACAACCATCTGTCCGTTTGTGAACCTTACATTAACTGCAACACAAACAGGTAACACAAATACTTATACATATGCATGGACTTCAAGTCCGGCAGCCGGAAGCGGAATTCCAACTTCAGTTGCAGGTAACCCTGCAGTTGTTCAGGCTACCGCTGGCGGAACGTATGTTTATACTGTAACTGCTACAGACGCAGGTGCAGGTTGCGTTACAACATCGACTGTTACTGTCACTGTTACTCCTCCGCCTGTTATTGTCAGTGCAACTGCAAATCCAACGACCGTTTGTTCAGGAAATAACGTAACACTGAATGCAGTTACCAATACCAGTGCTCCTGGTACAGGTGCGATTGGTAATGGAACATTAACGAATTCGACCAGTGGTTACCCTGCTCCATATGGACAGTTCTATACCGGAACACGTACGCAAATGATGATCAAGGCAACTGAATTACAGGCAGCAGGTTTCGGTGCTGGTAATTTAACAAGTCTTGCATTCGATGTGACTGCAGGTACAGGTCCGATTGCAGTAGGAAGCGGTAACAGTCTGCAGAATTTCACTATCAGTCTTGCCAATGCCACTCAAGCCAATATGTCTGCATTCCAGACTGGTGGATTTACTCAGGTGTATACAGTTCCATTCTATAACTCTGTTGCTGGAGTAAACACACACGTATTCTCAACTCCATTCTTCTGGAATGGTACTTCTGATATCGTTGTTCAGACATGTTATAACAATGATAACGGCGGTTGTCCTACAGCTTCTACAAACTATGGTTCGAATGCAACACATAAATACACAACAACATCATATACATCTGTAGTATGGAGAAACGTTGATGGTACTTGTGATGTTTGTTCCAACACACTTTTATCTGGTACTTCTTCGAATCGTCCGAATATGATTCTTAGTGGTATAGTTGCAAGTTTCGGTTCAGGCTCATATTCTTGGGTTTGGAATCCGGGTAACATTTCAGGAAACAACGTAGTTGTAACTCCGATCAACAATACACCGAATCAGGTTGTCAATACTTATACAGTAACTGCTACTGATCCTAATTCAGGATGTACAAACTTCTCGACTGTTTCTGTAACTGTGAATCCGCTTCCTCCAACACCGGTTGCAACAAATTCAACACAGTGCGGAACAGGTGTTCCAACAGCATCTGTTACTACTCAGGGCGGAACAATGAGATGGTATCTTGTTCAAAACGGTGGTACTCCAATTGCGGGTGAAACAGGTCCTCAGCTTACCTCGTATTCGATCAGCTTCCCTACAACATTCTATGTAGCTGAATTTGACAATCTATGTGAAAGCGTTCGTGTTCCTGTCTTTGCTGATGTTACAAATGCTCAGGCAATAACTGCATCCTACACAGGATCACCTTGTCTCGGAAGTTCGATTACACTTAGCACTACGACTGCTGCTTATACTTCCTTTACTTGGACTGCAGTTCCTTCAACAGGAAGCGGACTACCTGCACCTGTTAGCGGATCTTCAACTGTGGTTAGTCCTACTGCAAGCGGCACCTATGTATACTCTGTAACTGCGACTGATGGTGTTTGTTCAACAGTCTCTACTGTTTCTGTAACAGTAACACCGGTTCCGTCAATTACAACTTCAACCGCATCTCCAAATCCGGTTTGTAGTGGTGGTACGGTAACACTTAACGGAGCTACTGGTGCAACATCAACACAGCTGGTGACGCTCGGTAACGGTACAGTTCAGACATTAATTTCTTCACAACCTGCTCCTTACGGTAACTACTGGACTGCTCACCACGAGCAATACCTTATCCTGGCATCTGAGTTGACTTCGTTAGGCTTAACTGCCGGACCAATCAATTCATTAGCGATGAATGTTGCCGCTCTTAACAGCCAGGGTGCCGATAATTATACAATCAAATTGGCGCCTACAAACGTTACGAACCTGACATCTACATTTGAATCGACAGGATTTACTACAGTTTACGGACCGCAGTTGTACAATCCGGTTGTTGGCTGGAATACGCATAACTTCTCTACGCCATTCGTATGGAACGGTACAAGTAACATCGTTGTGGACCTTAGTCTTATCTGGTGCAGTACTTGTCCTTCTACAGCTTGTACAAATTACTCAGATAATGACATTGTATTCATGTCGAATACTTCGTTCACTGCAGGATCTTATACTTATAACGATGGGGATTGCTCTATAGTAACATTTACTCCGGCATCAGCTGTGTCTACAATCAACCAGCGTCCAAACTTCCAGATCAATGGAACTGTGAATACTTCAGGTCCTGGCACATATACATGGCAGTGGGGTCCTGGTGTTATTCCTTCAGGAAACGTTGCAACTGTATCTCCGATCAATAACACTAACCTTCCGGTTACTGTTACTTATACCGTTACAGCTACCGATCCAACCTCAGGTTGTACAAGCACAGCAACTGCTTCAACAACCGTACTTCCGGTTCCATCTGCTCCAGTCGGAACAAATTCAACTCAGTGTGGTCTCGGTGTTCCTACAGCATCAGTTACAAGCAACGGAGGAATCCTGAGCTGGTATCTGACTCCGACAGGCGGAACTGCTCTTGCAGGTGAAAATGGAAACCAGCTTATGAATTATAGCATTTCTTCAACAACAACATTCTATGTTGCAGAAAGCGATGGAACATGTGAGGGAGCAAGAGGAATGGTTATAGCAAATGTTACTAATTCTAATGCGATTGCTGCTGTTGCATCTTCGCCTACATGCCTCGGTTCAAACATTACACTCTCTGTAAATCAGACTGGTAATACTAATACATACACTTATACATGGACAGCAAGTGCTCCGGGTAGCGGAGTTACAGGTTCAGTGCCAGGTGGTGTAAACGGACAGTTAGTGGTTACACCAACTGCATCTGGAACGTATACTTACACAGTAACCGGTGTTGATGGTCAATGTACTGTACAATCGACTGTTACAGTAACTGTTACTCCATTGCCGAGCATTGGTTCAGCTTCTGCATCACCAAATCCTGCTTGTGCCGGTTCGACAGTTACGCTTACTGCATTAACGATCGTTCCTGGAGGCACGCCTTATCAACAAGGTTTCAGCACGTTGCCGGCAAACTTCAGTAGTAATGGTACTGGAACAACTCCTGGTACTATGAATACATTGTTTACTGAAGGAAGTTCTTCCTTAAGAATAACTTATGGAAACAGTGCTAACGGTTCATACCAAATGAACTCAGGTATCAACCTCGTAGGAATGAACAGTCCGAAACTTGAATTCGATCAGATTGCAAGTCTTGAAGGAGTATTCGGTGTCATCTATGACCTAGGTGCAGTTGAATATTCAGTCAATGGTGGAGCAAACTGGTTACCATTCCCAACATCTGCATATCTCGGTACAGGACTGCTAGTAACAAGCGGAAATTATCCGACTGTTGGTATTAACTTCAACGGGCATAGTTACACTGACTGGAATACTGATTTCGGTGTTAACCCTGTTCCTACCAGCTCACACTGGAAGCATGAGGCAATTGACTTATCAGCTTATACAGCTAACAGCGACTTCCGTGTTCGATTCCATATCGTAGCTGACGGTTCTGTACTCTATGATGGCTGGTATATTGATGATTTGAAAGTCACAGTTGCTTCTTCTTCAGGTCCTGGTACTTATGCATGGCAGTGGAATCCAGGTTCATTAAGTGGTAACTCTGTTACAGTAACTCCAACAACAAATACTACTTATGTTGTTACTGCAACTGATCCTACTTCGGGTTGTACTTCAACTGCTGCGGTACCTGTAACGGTTCTCGCATTACCTGCATCTCCGGTTGCAACAAACTCCACTCAGTGTGGTATAGGCGTCCCTACAGCTTCGGTAACGAATCCGGGAGGTGGCAACTTAAACTGGTATCTGGCTCCTACAGGTGGTTCTCCGCTTGCAGGTGAAACCGGTAATCAGTTATCTGCTTATTCAATCAGCTCTACGACTACATTCTATGTTTCTGAATTCGACGGAACATGTGAAAGTGCAAGAGCGGCTGTTGTAGCAGTGGTAACTCAACCTGATGCAGTGACAGTATCTGCTTCGGCAAATCCTGTTTGTGGTAATTCAGCGACAACGTTGACTGCTACTCATATCGGAACAAATAATACATACACTTATGCATGGACTGCTTCACCTCTTACAGGAAGCGGCATAACAGGAACACCTACTGGTTCGTCACTTACTGTGACTCCAACTGCAGGTGGTACATTTGTATACAGCGTAACTGCAACTGATGCAGGTTCGAACTGTGTTACAGTATCTACAGTTTCTGTAACAGTTACTGCGCCTCCTTCAATTGCAAGTGCAGTTGCTAACCCATCACAGATTTGTGCTGGTGGTACTTCAACATTAACAGCACTTACAGGTTCAGCGGTACCGGGAACAGTTCCAATTGGTACAGCAACAACAACCGAGTTCACAAACGGTCCGTTCCGTACAGGTGCAGGGTTATCAATGCGCCATCAGTACCTGTACACTGCATCTGAACTTACTGCTGCAGGATTGACTGTAGGTAACCTTACTTCAATCGGATTCAATATAACATCACTGGGTTGTGGTGACCTTGGTAACTACGTTATCAGTATCAAGACCACAACTGCAACTGCTTTGGGAACATCGTTCGATCCGGGTCCGTTTACAACTGTAGCTACAATTGCAACAGTAACTCCGGTTGCAGGTATGAACACTTTTGCATTCTCTACTCCATTCAACTGGAACGGAACAAGCAACATACTTGTAAACATCTGTTATGACAACACCACTGTTTGCGGATCTTCAACAGTAGATGCAGACGCGCCGGTCAATATCAGTAGCATGGGAGTTCAGGGCGTTTCTGGCGCTTGCGCTATGACGACAGGAACAACAGCTACCGTTAGGCCACGGGCAACATTCGGTGGTCAGATTGGTGGATTTGGTGCAGGTTCATATAACTGGGTTTGGAATCCGGGAAATATGTCCGGAAATCAGGTGTCAGTTACACCGGGAGCTACAACAACGTATGTAGTTACTGCGACTGATCCGACGACCTCATGTACTTCTACTGCATCTGCAACTGTTACTGTCATTTCAGCAACAGGCGGTATAGTAGCAACAGCAAACCCTACAACAATCTGTGTCTCAGGTACGACAACACTTGCTATAACAAGCCCTGTTGCCGGACTTAGCTATCAATGGCAACAGTCACCTTCAGGTTCAGCTGGAACATGGACAAACATCTCAGGTGCGACTACAGTATCTTATGATGCTACTATTAGTTCATCGACATATTACAGAGCTTATGCAACCTGCGGTCTGTCAAGCGATACGTCAGCTTCAATGTTTGTCGAAGTTGTAAATCCAACAGTTTCAAATGCAACCGGTGCGACACGATGCGGACCAGGTTCAGTTACAGTTTCAGCAACCGGTACCGGTACATTCAGCTGGTTTGCTAACTCATCAGGTGGTACTGCACTTGCAACAAATACAAATACATATACTACCAACGTTTCATCAACTACAACATTCTGGATTGAGGCTAACGTAGGTACTTGTATCGGAGCAAACAGAACACCTGTGACTGCAATTGTTTCCAACCCGCCACTTGTTACAATAACTTCAACTCCGGGTACTACAATCTGCGCTGGTCAGACGTTAACAATGACTGCAAGCAGTTCTAACCCTGGTTATACTTACAACTGGTCGTTGAACGGTGGTACTACCACAGTGTTCACCGGTGCGGTTTATACATCAGTTCCGGTAGCTAACGAAACAGTCACAATGACTGCAACGGATATCAGTGGTGGTGGTAATAATGGATGTAATTTCATACTTACAAATGCCATTACTGTTAACAGCACACCTACAGTAGCTCCGACAGCAACACCGCCTGTAATTTGTACAGCTGGTGGTTCAACTACGCTTAATGCAAATGCATCCGGAGTTTCAGGAGGTACGTTGTTAAATGCAACATTCAACACTGGTAATGATGGTTTCACTGCAACAACTACAGGTACAAATGCAGCAGGAATCTTCACACGTGGAATATCTACGTACTTTAACAGTGCGGGTATAGATGGAACAGCTTGGTTTGAAGCAAATGCAGATATCGGCGGTTCAGGTAGCTTCACTAATACAGCGATTACAAGTTCTGTAATGAATGCAGCCGGGTATACATCTAATCTTACACTTGATTGGGATCAGGCTTATGAATATTGGGGATCTAGTTCACCACCTGAAAACATCCATGTTGATGTTTGGAATGGTTCGGCCTGGATCACTGTATTTACTGCACCAGCTGCAACTGATGGTTTATATGGAGCACCGGTTCACCATACTGCTAATATTGCTCCTTATGCAAATGCTAATCTCCAGGTTCGTTTTGTATACGAGTCAAACTGGGGCTTCTATATGGGCGTCGATAACGTAGTGATCAACGCAATTTCTACTGCTCCTTCATTAGCATGGACTGCGTCTCCTTCTGATCCTAGCTTATCTGGTCAGACGACTTCTTCAAGTCCGGTAGTTTCACCTACTCAAACTACTACTTACACTGTCACTGCAACAAACAGTAACGGATGTTCAGCTACAGGTACTGTAACTGTAACATATGCACCTGTAACCGCACCAGTGATTACTGCAAACGGTCCTACATCATTCTGTCAGGGTGGTAGTGTTACACTTAATGCAGGCTCAGGTTATTCCAGCTACAGCTGGTCTGATGGAGTTAACGTTGTCGGAACATCTCAGACATATGTTGCTTCGCCATCTGCTACAACAACGTACACTGTTACCGTTAGTAATGGTGGTTCTTGTTCGGCTTCTGCGACTCAAACGGTCACAATTGCTCCACTCGCTCCTCCTACAATCTCTGCAAGCGGCACGACAACATTCTGTCAGGGCTTAAGCAGAACACTTGATGCCGGAGCCGGTTATTCATCGTACAGCTGGTCAAATGGTGTCTCTGTTGTCGGTACATCCCAGACATTAGTAGTTACTACGTCTGGTACATATACCGTAACTGTAACAGCCGGAAACGGATGCTCGAATTCAAGCAGTGTAACAATTGTTGTCAATCCAAATCCGACAGCTCCTACAGTAACACCTACGGGTCCTGTGAATCTTTGTGATAACGGTTCAAATTCACCGGTGGTTCTTACTTCGGATACTACAGGAGCAGGAGCAGGTGCATCTATTGCTTGGAATGATATCGATCTTACATCAACGACAACATTCAGTGTTGATAATAATTCAATCGATGTTCTCATCAATAGTAACTCTTACGCTTATCATCTGTCAGTCACAAACGGATTCGGATGTAGTTCAACTTCGAACAACGTAACAGTTAACATTGTGCCTTGTAGTAATCAAATCGTCCTTAATGCAAAAGTGTTTATCGAAGGATATTACACAGGCGGTGGTCAGATGGATAACTTCGGATCAGGTGGATGCTTATATATTAACAGTGTTCCAGGTGCAACACCAGCTGATGCGGATACTGTAGTTCTAAGCTTGATGAATCCATCTAACTATTCTGTGGTTGCTTCTCAGAAAGGTATCCTGCATACGAACGGTACTGTGAGCGTAACATACCCTGGTACTGTGCCAGCCGGTAATTACTACATCAGAGTTACTCACCGTAATGCATTGGAGACATGGAGCGGCAATCCGGTAGCCCTGAGTGGTACTAGTACTTACGATTTTACTACTGCAGCCACTAAGGCGTACGGAAGTAACATGGTACAGGTAGAACCAGGAATCTGGGCTATTTACAGCGGTGATATCTCTGATGCCAACCTGACAGGTCTTGGATTAGGCTATCAGGATGGAATTATTGAGGCTCAGGATTATTTAGATATGGAAAATGCTGTTGCTATCATTAAAACTGGTTATGTTTACGAAGACATTACCGGAGATGGTATAGTGGAAGCAGCCGATTATCTCCTTATTGAAAATGCAGTAGCAGCAATTCGTTTCACAGTACATCCATAACAATTCCTTAAAATGTACCGGTCGAAAGACCGGTACATTTGTAACAATATTATCAATCAATAATTAACTATAAACTTACAATTAAGCATGAAAACAAGACCTACCCGATTAAAGGTTTTCCTACTCGCCGCATTTCTGTGTTGTATCGGAAAGCTTAGTATCGCCCAGAACTTCGATCTGTATGTGGCGAATGATCATCTAACCAGTCCGAATGTTTATGAATTTGATGTATTCATGAAAGCAACGAGCGCGGACTTTGTATTTCGCAGTGTGCAGCTTGGATTTTCGTTCAACGCAGGATTTGTTCCGAGCGGTTCGACAATTACAGCTGTAACTGTTGCTTCAGCTTCACAATTGGTATCACCATTCAGCTCTGGTCCGCTTCAGTGGAATGGCACATTCAATTGGCTTTCGGTTCCTTCAAGTTCTGCAGGGACTTGTCCGCTTCCAGGACCTCCACCAAGTTCGAATACAACAATGACAGTTGCAGGACCTGCAATTCGTCTTTGCCGTGTTCAGATGACAAGTAATAATCCATTCGGTTGCACAGCGCCACTGATTGGAATGGTTCGTCCGCTTGACACATCACCACAGCTTGGTCTTTTGAAATGTTCAGTTTCTATGTGGTCTGCAGGTTGCGTTGCTACAACAATCAGCAGCTTCGGAACTTACTCTACATTCATGACCACTCTCGGTGGTCCTACATTGACCGGACAGATTAGTAACTTAAGTAACATCACCGGTTCTCCGGTTTCCCCTGCTTCTGCACAACTGTGCTCAGGAACAGGTTCGCAGACTTTCTCTGTACAGGCTACAGGTAACGGAACTAACACTCCGCTTTCTTATCAGTGGACCGTAAACGGCAGTCCGGTGAACGATGATGCAACTTATCAGGGAACACACACTTCAACGCTTACTGTAACAAATCCTTCTTCAGGTGGCCAAATTTCATGCTTAGTTACTCAATGCTCACCTACTACAGGAACTTTTACAGCTGCTCCTGCAACTTTGAATGTCGTTTTATCTGATGATGGAAACTTATGTACTATTGATGCTTGCGATCCTGCAACAGGAATCGTGACGCATACGCCAATTAATACAAATGATAATAACGTTTGTACTGCAGATGGTTGTGATCCTGCAACAGGTAATGCAACTCACACGCCGATTTCTGTTGATGATAACAATCCTTGTACAGCCGACAATTGTGACCCTGTAAATGGACCTAGTCACACTCAGATCGATTTCTCTGATGCAAATCTTTGTGACGTTGAGGCATGTGATCCGGCAACCGGATTCATTTCGCATACTCTGATTTCAACAACTGATAATAATCAATGTACTACAGATGCTTGTGATCCGGCAACAGGACAGGTAAGTCATACTCCGGTATCAACTACAGATAACGATCTTTGTACAACTGATGCTTGTGATCCGGCAACGGGACAGATAACTCATACACAGATTCCAACTTCAGACAACAATCTCTGTACTACAGATGCTTGTGATCCGGCAACAGGATTTGTTTCTCATACTCCGGTTTCAACTACAGATAACGATCTTTGTACAACAGATGCTTGTAATCCTGCTACGGGACAAGTAACTCATACGCCGGTTGCAACAACAGATAATGATCTTTGTACAACAGATGCTTGTGATCCTACTACAGGACAGGTAACTCATACACCGGTTGTAACTAGTGATAATGATCTTTGTACAACAGATGCTTGTAATCCTGCTACAGGACAAGTGACTCACACTCCGGTTACAACTACAGATAACAATCTTTGTACAACTGATGCTTGTGATCCGGCTACAGGACAGGTTACTCACACACCGGTTTCTACTACCGATAATAACGCTTGTACAATTGATGCATGTGCTCCTGCTACTGGTCAGGTTACTCACACTCCGATCAGCACGAATGATAACAATGCTTGTACAGTAGATGGTTGTGATCCTCTTTTAGGCGAATTTCATACACCGGTAGATCCGAATGATAACAACCTTTGTACAAACGATTTCTGTGATCCTCAAACAGGTGTTCACAACGATCCACTTCCGAATATTAATGATAACGATGCTTGTACTCAGGACGTTTGTGATCCAACATCCGGTTTCGTTACTCATACACCGGTTGTCGTAGATGATAACAATCTCTGTACTATAGATGGTTGTGATCCTGTTAACGGTCCATACCATAACAGTATTCCAACTGACGATTTCAACCCTTGTACAATCGACGCTTGTGATCCAACAACTGGAATCGTAAGTAACATTGATGCAACACCAAGTATCAATGTGTCATATACTCCGATATCATGCTTCGGTGGAATGAGCTCTGTTACAGTTACTGGTTCGGGCGGTCAGGGTACATTAACGGGTACAGGTACCTTCTCGACTACGGGTGGTATAACATCGTACACGATCTCTGATGCAGCAGGTTGCTCTGTTTCACAGGCTGTATTCATTCCTGAGCCATTAAAGATTACTATCGATAATATCGGCAGCACTCCAACAGGATGTTCTGGTTCTACAGGTTCACTTTCTGCAGCCGCTTCGGGTGGAACAGGTGCTCTTTCTTATGTTTGGAATCCGGGTAACCTCTCAGGTGCTAACCAAAGCAATATCGGTGCAGGTAACTATACTGTAACTGTAACTGATCAGAATGGTTGTACAGCTACTTCAACTGTTGCTGTAACTCAGCAGGGTGGTGGTACTCCAAATCCTCCGGGACCACTTACTGGACCAACTATCGTTTGTAAAGGTCAGTGCGGACTTGTCTATACTGTTCCTGCGGTTGCTGGTGCTACCTCATACATTTGGACAATGCCACAGGGTATGACTGGTTCTTCTACCGGTAACTCGATCTCAATTTGTATCACGTCGAAATTCAGAGGCGGATTCATTTGTGTTCGCGTGGTGAATGCTTGCGGTACAAGTACTGCAACATGTCTGAACGTTCTTAAAGCGAAAGACAAACCTAAAACTCCGGCATCTATCTTCGGTCCATCTGTACTTTGCGCAAATCAAACTGCAGTTTATCAAATCTCTGCAGTACAATACGCTCAGAGCTATGTATGGTCAGGAAACAACGGCCTTCAGATTCTCTTAGGTCAGGGAACAACTACTGTCACTGTAAAAGCTCCATTAGGATGGACAGGTGGTACACTTAAAGTTTACGCTAAGAACTGCAAAGGAAACAGCGGAACTAAGAGCAAGAACATCAAGAATGGTATCCCGGGCAATCCTGGTGCTGTAAATGGTCCTAACTCAGTTTGTAAATCACAAACTAAAGCTTACAACTGTGGAGCAGCTCCAAATGCAACTTCTTACACTTGGGCTGTAACCGGTGGTGCAACAATTGCCAGCGGTCAGGGTACAACAAATATCACTGTTAACTACAATACAGCAACTCTTACTACATCTGTTGTATCGGTTGTCGCTAATGGTCCGTGCGGTTCTTCTGCGCCTAAGACCAGAACAGTTGCAGTTAACCTTACTTGCCGTACAGCTGGTGTTGCTGATGCAAATGTGAATCCTGTATATGATCTTTCAGCTTATCCAAACCCTACTTCAGGCAGAGCTACAGTTACATTCAACGTAACTGAAAACACTAAATGCATGATGAGAGTTATGGACCTTCTCGGAAATGTATTAATCTCTGAAAATGTAACAGCTGTTGAAGGGCCAAACAGTAAAGAACTCCACCTTGAGAATTATGCAAAAGGAGTTTATATCGTAAGCTTCCAAACAGAAAACAACGACACTCAAACTCTTAGAGTTGTTGTTGAATAATTAATCGAAT